>Ga0256830_1000891_pt1 | contig 22153 bp, 23 predicted proteins | sample 128326metaG_FD_190537 | JGI IMG/M metagenome (GOLD analysis project Ga0256830, IMG submission 190537) | Hydrothermal vent microbial communities from Lau Basin, Pacific Ocean - 128-326 | ecosystem: Environmental > Aquatic > Marine > Hydrothermal vents | place: Pacific Ocean: Lau Basin | collected... | reverse complement strand
ACGAGCCACGTGTCTGTACCATTCCCGCGTCACGAATGCTCACCTCCTGAGGGCTTATCTCTCTTCTCTTCGCAAGCTTGCCCTCAGGAGGCTTCTCTTTCAAAACTGGGTACGTGCCAGATGCGCTAGCGGTTGCAACGACAGACAAGGGTTGCAACCCCCGTCCCCTTGGGCGATCATGGTGGCCCATGAGCGCGACAAGGAAGTATCGCATCCTGGCGAGCGACCCCCTCCACCCGGAGGCGCTGGCGCGGCTGGAGGCCGAGCCCGACATCGAGGTCGTCCACCGCCCCGGGATCGCCCGCGGGGACCTCTTGGACATCGTAGGGGAGTTCGACGCCCTGCTGATAAGGAGCCGCACCCGCGTGGACCGCGAACTCCTCGACCGGGCGGGGCGCCTGCGGGTGATCGGGCGCGCGGGCACGGGGCTGGACAACGTCGACCTCTCCGCGGCCCGCGAGCGCGGGGTCCTCGTTCTCAACACCCCGGGGGCCAACGCCAACGCCGTAGCCGAACTGACCCTGGGGCTGATGATCGCGCTCAACCGCCAGCTGGACCGAGCGTTCCGGGAGCGGGAGAAGCCCAAGCGCTACGGCCGGGAGCTCCGGGGCCAGGCGCTGGGGATCGTGGGCCTGGGGCAGGTCGGGAGCCGGGTGGCCGAGCTGGCACGCGCCTTCGGGATGCGCGTTCGGGGGTACGACGTCCTCCCGGAGGCGGGGCCCCCCGGGATCGTGGAGCGGGTCCCCCTGGAGGACTTGCTGGCGCAAAGCGACGGGGTGACCCTCCACGTCCCGCTCACGGAGGGGACGCGGGGGCTCCTCGGCGGGGACGCGATCGCGCGCATGCGGGAGGGGGCCTGGCTGGTGAACACGGCCCGCGCCGGCGTGGTGGACGAGCGGGCAATTCTGCAAGCCCTCGATGCGGGGAAGCTCTCGGGCTACGCCGCGGACGTCTGGGAAGACCCCCGCCTCCCTGACCACCCTCGGGTGATCACCACGCCGCACATCGGGGCGCAGACGGAAGAGGCCCAACGGAACGCGGGCGTGGGGATCGTCGAGCGGGTGCTGGCAGCCCTTCGGGAGAATTGCCCGTAATCTAGAGATCTTCGCTTGCAGCTCCCCTTCGATCTTCGGTACAATAGCCTCGAATCTACGAAAGGCAGCAACCAGGAGCGAGGGAAAAGCCCCTATGACCGGGAAGCCCCAACCGGACGACGAACAGCGGAGACGCCAGCGGAACTTCCGCACCGTGTTGCTGTTGATCCTGGTGGCCATCTTCGCCGTGGTGCTCGTCCAGTCCCTGCGGGCGCCCTCGGCGGGGAACGAGCTGCTCTACAGCGAGTTCGTCCGCCTGGTGGAGCAGGGCCAGGTGCAGGAGGTCACGATCCGCGGCACCCGCATCGTCGGCACCCTGCGCGACGGCTCGAAGTTCCACACCACCGCCTGGACCCTCGACAACAAGCTTCCCGAGCGGCTCCTCGCCCAAGAGGTCCCCGTCAAGATCGTCGAGGAGCAGGACCTCTCGGGCTTCTGGATGCTGCTGCTCTACTTGCTCCTCCCGGCGCTGTTTATCGGGATGATCTGGTTCATGATGATCCGCAGGATGCAGGGCGAGGGCACGAGCGCCTTCTCCTTCGGCAGGAGCCAGGCCCGCCTCTTCAACAAAGAGTACTCCAAGGTGACGTTCGCGGATGTCGCGGGCATCGACGAGGTCAAGGAAGAAGTCCAGGAGATCGTCGAATACTTGAAGGACCCGCAGAAGTTCGTGCGGATCGGGGCGCAGATCCCGCGGGGGGTTCTGCTGGTGGGCGCCCCCGGGACGGGGAAGACGCTTCTCGCACGGGCGATCGCGGGCGAGGCGGACGTGCCCTTCTTCTCCATTTCGGGCTCCGATTTCGTGGAGATGTTCGTGGGGGTGGGCGCGGCCCGGGTGCGGGATCTCTTCCGCCGGGCCAAGGACGAGACGAAGGGCAAGCGGGGCGCGATCATCTTCATCGACGAGATCGACGCCGTGGGGAGGAAGCGGGGCGCCGGGATCGGCGGCGGCCACGACGAGCGCGAGCAGACCCTCAATCAGCTCCTAAGCGAGATGGACGGCTTCGAGAAGAACGAGCACGTGATCGTGCTGGCCGCCACCAACCGCCCGGACATCTTGGACCCGGCCCTGCTGCGCCCGGGGCGCTTCGATCGGAAGATCACGGTCCCGCCGCCCGACATCAAGGGCCGCGAGGCCATCCTAAGGGTCCACGTCAAGAACAAGAAGCTCGCCCCCGACGTGGACCTTAAGACCCTGGCCCGCCGCACCCCCGGGTTCGTGGGGGCCGATCTCGAGAACCTCTGCAACGAAGCGGCGCTGTTGGCCGCCCGCCGCGGCAAGGACGCCATCGACATGAGCGACTTCGAGGACGCCATCGACCGCGTGATCGCGGGCATCGAGCGCAAGGGCCGCCTCATCAGCGAGGAGGAAAAGATCAAAATCGCCTACCACGAGGCGGGGCACGCCCTGGTCGGGAAGCTGCTCCCCAAGGCCGACCCGGTCCACCGCATTTCGATTGTGCCCCGCGGCGAGGCGCTCGGGTACACCCTGCAGTTCCCCCTGGAGGACAAATACCTCTACTCCAAGCAGGAGCTGTTGGATCGCCTTACGTCCACCTTGGGGGGGCGGGCGGCCGAGGAGATCGTCTTCGGGGAGGTCACCACGGGCGCCTACGACGACCTCAAGAAGGCCACCGAGATCGCCAAGCGCATGGTGATGAGCTACGGGATGAGCGACCGAGTGGGTCCGATCTCCCTGGGCCGCGAGGACGGAAACGTCTTCCTGGGCCAGGACCTCATCCTAAGCCGCGAGCTGAGCGAGAAGATGTCCTCGCTGGTCGACGAGGAGATCAAGGCGTTGATCGAGGAGGCGTACGACCGGGCCAAGCGGCTCCTCACGGAGCACGAGTCCGCCCTGCGCAAGCTGGCCACCAAGCTCCTGGAGGTCGAGGTGCTCGAGGGCGACCAACTCGACGAGCTCCTCAAGGACGAGATCCCCCACCTCGCCCCCGCGCCCGCCAAGGAGCCGGAGCCCCAAGCCCAAACTCAAGCCCAGGCCCAGCCCCAGTCCGCCTCCTCCCCGCTGCAATAAGCGCGATGTCCGCGCCCACGAGCAAGCGGGTCATCGTCCTGGGATCGACCGGCTCCATCGGCACCCAGACCCTGGAGGTCCTTCAAGCCCTGAACGCCCTTCCCTCTTGCTCGGCCCGCTTTGCGGTGGTGGGCCTGGCCGCGGGGCGGAACCTCCCCCTGTTGGTCGATCAGATCCGGGTCTTCCGCCCCCGGGGCGTTGCGATCGCCCGGGAGGAGGACCTCCCCGCCCTTCGGCGGCGGCTGAGGGAGCTCCTCGATGATACAGAGATCCCGGAGGTCTTTGCCGGACCCCGGGGGATCTTGCGGCTCCTCGAGGCCGTCCCCGCGGATCTCGTGGTGAACGGGCTCGTGGGCGCAGCGGGGCTCCTGCCCACCCTCCGGTCCCTGGAGAGGGGGATCGACGTGGCGCTGGCCAACAAGGAGTCCCTGGTGATCGGCGGGTCCCTCGTCCAAGGGGCCCTGTCCCGAAGCAAGGCCCGTTTGCTCCCCGTAGACAGCGAGCACAGCGCGCTCTTTCAGCTGCTGCAGGGGTGCGCCCCCGAGGAGGTTCGAAGGGTCGTGCTCACGGCCTCGGGCGGGGCGCTGCGCGATTGGCCCTTGGAGGAGATCCCACACGCGGCGCCCGAGCAAGTGTTGAAACACCCCACCTGGACGATGGGGGCGCGGATCACCGTGGACTCCGCGACCCTCGTCAACAAGGCCCTCGAGGTGATCGAAGCCCATTGGCTCTTCGGGCTCCCCTGGGAGCGCATCGGGGTGGTGATCCACCCCCAGAGCGTCGTCCACGCGCTCGTGGAGCTTGTAGACGGGAGCCTTCTCGCCCACCTGGGGGAGCCGGACATGCGGGTGCCCATTCAGTACGCGCTGACGTACCCTCAAAGGGCTCCCCACGCATGGGCACCCCTGAAGCTGGAGGGCCTTGCCCTGGAGTTCCGGGCCCTCGAGCCGGAGCGATACCCAGCGTTTGGACTCGTGGTGGAGGCGGGGCGGCGGGGTGGGACCTACCCGGCGGTGGCCAACGCCGCGGACGAGGTGGCCGTCGAGCGCTTTCTGCAGAGAGAGATCGAGTTCGGGGCCATCCCCCGGCTGCTGGAAGCCGCCCTCGAAGCCCACGAGCCCCGGGCCCTCCCCCCGGAGGGGCTCACGGCGGAGGCCGTGTTGGAGGCAGACCGCTGGGCGCGGGACTTCGCGCGGGCCTGGATGGCGTCCTAAGCGACGCCGCGGCTCAGCCCGATGAACTCCACGATCTGCGTGGGGGTGCCCAGCACCAGCACCCGATCCCCCGGCTCGATCACCGTCTCCGGCGGGGGGTTGAGCACCGTCCGTCCCTTCCGCTTGCGGATCTGCAGGACCGTCACACCCGTGCGCTCCCGAATTCGGCACTCCCTCAAGGAGCGCCCGGCCAGCGGGCTCTCGCGGGGGATCTCGACCTCTTGCACCTTCTGGAGCCGCCCGTGGGGGTCCTCCCGCTGGAGCCACCCTTGCAATAACGCGCCGTAGCGCCGCTGGCGCAGCTCGTGGATGTAGTCCTCCAGGTCCATCGCCGGCACCCCCACGTGCAGCAGCGCGTGGCGGATCAGCTCCAGGGCCCCCTCGAACTCGGGCTGGATCACCTCGGAGACCCCCTCGCGGAAGAGCTCCTCCCGCTCCTCGTCCCAGTGGGCCCGGGCCAAGACGGGCAGCGCGGGGTTGTGAGCCCGCAGGTGCCGAAAGGCCCCCTTCGCCCGCGGGAAGTCGGGGAGCGCCAGCACCGCCAAGCGGGCCCGCTCCGGCCGGGCGGCGTGGATCACGGGCTCGTGCGCGGCGTCCCCCACGATCACACGAAGCCCTTGGGCTTTCAGCCTCCGCGCCTTCTCCGGGTCGCGCTCGACGACCACAAACGGAACCCGGAAGCGCAAAAGCGCCTCCCCCACGGCGCTCCCCATCCGCCCGTAGCCGCAGACGATCACGTGTCCCCCCAGGGACGCGCCCTCGGGGATCTCCCCCTCAAGCTCAAGCTCCCCGACCCGATGCTCCGCGTCCAGCCGGGGGAACTTCCGGCTAACGAACTCCCAGAGCGGGGGCGCAAGCCGGAAGAGGAAGGAGCTTATAAAGATCGAGAGCAACGAGGCGGCCAGGAGCGCGTTGTACCCCGCGGGCGAGAGCAGCCCCAGCTCCGCCCCCATCTTCCCCATCACGAACGAGAACTCCCCGATCTGGGTGAACGCCAGGGCCGTAAAGAGCGCGACCTTCACGGGCTGGCGGAAGAGCGCGACGATCCCCCCCCGGACCAGCCCCTTTCCCACCACGCCCGCGACCACCAACAGCCCCACCAGCGGGAGGTTCCCCGCCAGGAGCTCGGGGTCGAGGAGCATCCCCATGGATACAAAGAACAAGGCCACGAAGAGGTCTCGGAGGGGCAGCACGCGGGCGAGCGTCTCGTGGACGTAGTCCGACTCCCCGATGATGAGCCCCGCCAGGAAGGCCCCCAGCGCGGGCGAGAGCCCCGCCTGGGCCGTGATCAGTCCGGTCCCCAAGCTGAGCACCAGGGAGGCCAGCAGGAAGAGCTCGAAGTTGCGGGCACGGGCCACCCGGTCGAGCACGGGGGGCACCACCCGCAGCGCGAGCCAGAAGACGGGGATCACCACGGCCACGCCCTTCCCGAAGGCCCCGAGGACCCCGAGCAGGTCGCCCCCGCCTTCCGACCGTCCCGCGAGGGCCGCCAGCGCCGGCAGCAGGAAGAGCATCACGACCACGGCGAGATCCTCGACCAGGAGGGTCCCGATGGCGAGCCGCCCGTGGGGCGTGTCCAGCTCGCCCCGCTCCATCAGCAGCTTGGCGATGATCATCGTGCTGCTCACCGAGACCGTGGCCCCCAGCACCAGCGCCTCCGGGAGCGGCAACCCCACGGCCCGGCTCAGCCCCACGAAGAGGGCGATCATCGTGACGATGCCCAAGAGCCCCCCTCCCAGGGCGACCCCCCGCATCCGGATGAGTTCTTTGAGGGAGAACTCCAGCCCCAGGGTGAACATGAGCAGCAGGACCCCCAGCTCGGCCAGCTGCTCGATCACCCCGAACTCGGAGGTCCCCGGGGCCGCCACGAACGGCCCGACGAGCGCCCCGCCCACGATGTAGCCCAAAAAGAGGGGGAGTCGGAGGAGGTAGGCGAGCGCGCCCCCTCCCGCCGCGGCCAAGAGCGCTAGGATGAGATCCCAGAAGAGCGTGGACTCGGGCATGCTGAGTTAAGGCTCCTCGGGGGCGGGCAGCGGGCGCGGCGGGGCGGCCAGCAGCACCGGCCCCTGCGATTGCTCCAAGATCTTAAGCGAGATGTCGCCCAAAAGCATCTCCTTCACCCGGGAGCGCCGGACGCGGCCCAGCACCAACAGAAACGCCTCCCCCGCCTCCTCCAAGAGGGTCTGCGCGGGGTCGCCGACCCGGATGCGCCCCTCCGCGCGCTCGGCCAGCCCCGGGGGGAGGACGGCGCGGGCCTCCCGGAGGTGGCGCTCCGCCTCCGCGCGCGTCCCCTCCTCCGGCTCCGGGATCACGGCGAGGAGCACCAGGGGAACGTCCAGCGCCTCGGCGATCTCCCCCGCCTGGCGGACGGCCTCCAAGGCCGTCTCCCGGCCCGTGACCCCCACCATCAGACCCCGATCGGGTTGGAGATTTTTGGCCACGAGCACGGAGCAGGGGGCGTGGAGCGCCACCTCCTGGGCGACGCTCCCCAACAGCCAGCGGCGAAGCCCCGTGTGCCCCCGCGTGCCCATGAGCACCAGGTCGTACTCGGGGTCCTCGGCCTCCCGGAGGATCTCCCGGACGGGCGGGCCCTCGCGCAGCCGGAAGCGCACGTCCTGGCCGCTTGTGCCCACCAGGTGGACCTCGTAGAGCCCGTGGGCGATCGCCTTGAGCGCGTGCCTCTCCTCGGGCCTTCCGCGCTCGTCGAGCGCAAGGAGCCCTAGCTCTTGGAGGGAGTCCTGCGCGCGGCGCAGGAGCTCAAAGCCCGGGGGCTCCACGCCCCAATCTTCGAGCTTCTCCGAGGAGAGCCCCCGGCCCAGCAGGGTCTCCCGGGGCGGGGTCGCCACGTGGAGCACCGTGAGCGACGCTCCCAACTTTAAGGAGAGCCGCCCCGCATACCGAAGCGCCCCCTGGCAGGTCTCCCAGTAGGCGATCGGCACCAGGATCTTTCGCATCTCGCTCCCCTCTCCCCTTCCCTTCCGCGCTAGATTCCCAACAAGGGCCAATAGAACTGCGCGAGCAGCAGGAGGATTATAACGGAAGCGATCAGAAGGCGCGCCCCGGCGCGGGCGAAGTCGCCCGGGCGGAGCCGTCCGCTGCCGTAGGCGATCATGGCCGCCGGCGCCGCGAAGACCGTGAGGTACGAGAACGCCGAGGCCAGCGCCGTCACGAACCCGACGCTTAGCGGGCTGGTCCCCGAGAGCGTGGCCATCTGCAGGGTGACGGGCCCCAGGACGGCCACCGCCGCGCCGCTGCTCATGGTGTTGGTGAACAGGGCCATGAGGAGCACAATCGCCAGCAACAACCCCAGGTCCGCGATCCCCCCCAGCAGGTCCAGGAAGACCCGGGCCAGCCAGACCGCCGCCCCGCTGGTCTCCAGTTGGTACCCCAACGAGACGGCCGCGGCGTAGAGCAACACCACGCCCCAGTTCACCCCCGAATTGAGGTCCGCCCAGCGGACGTGGCCCGAAATGAGATAGAGAGAAGCCCCGAAGAGGGCGACCATCCCCAGCCCGAACCGCCCGCTCAGGAACACCCAGCTCAGGAGGATCACGAGGAAGATCCCCAAGGCCCCCCAGTCCCGGCGGGAGAGCCGTCCCGTCTCGCGCACCCGGCGGCGCAGCCGCACCAGCGCCCTTTTGAGATCGACCACCTCCGGGCGGAAGACGCTCCGCAGCACCAAAGGCACAAACGGCAGCTGCAGCAGCACCATGGGGTAGGCGTAGAGCATCCACTGGAGGTAATCGACCCGAATGTCGAACATCCGGCGCCAGAAGTCGATCATGATCGCGTTGCGCGCCCCGCCGGAGGGCGTCCCCAACGCGGCGACGGTGCAGCCGTAGACGATCGAGAGGAGCAGCAGCGCCCCCAGCTGCCTCGTGGAGACGGAGGGCCGATCCTGCTCCACGGCCCCGACGATCCCGAGGGCCACGGGGAGCATCATCGCCGCGACGGTGTGCTCCCCGATGAACGAGGCCAACAGCGCCGAGGTGGCTGCCAGCCCAAACGCGACCCGATGCGCGTTGGGACCCGTGATCCTCAAGAGCGCAAAGGCGATCCGCACGTCGAACTTCTGCTTGACCAGGGCCACGGAGATCATCAAGGAGCCCATGATGAAGAAGACGGCGTCGCTCATGTAGGAGCGGGCGATCTCGTTGGGGGTCCCCAGGGCGAGCAGCGCCTGGCCGAAGGCGATGAGAAGGGCCGTGGCGGGCAGGGGGATGGGCTCCGTCACCAGGAAGACGATCACTGTGACGAGAAGCGCCAGCGTCCGCTGGCCCTCCGGGGAGAGCCCCTCGGGCCGGGGGAGGAGCAGAACCAACCCGCCCAAAAGGAGCCCCACCCAGAGCCAGCGGCGGGCAATCAGCAAGCGGAGCAGCGGCATCTCTTATTTTATAATTTTCGTAGAGAGTCCCAGAGCCGGGCGGCGTTGTCGTACAGCACGGCGCGTTTCGTCCCCTCGGGAAGGGGCAGCGCCCGGAAGCGCTCGACGTTGGCCTGGATGCTCTTTACCCCGGGGCCGGGCCAGTCGCTCCCGAAGAGGGCCTTGTGCGCGATCTCCTCAAAGCGCGGGAAATATTTCAATAAATTCTGAGGCGGGATGCCCGAGATGTCCAGCCAGACGTTCTCGTGGCGCCTAAGCAGAAAGAAAGCTGTCTGCATCCACAGGGGCCGCCCCCCGTGGGCCATCAGGATCGTCAGCTTGGGGAAGTCGATGGCGACGTCATCGAGGCCGAGGGGGTCGCCGTACTTGACGCGCGCGCCGGGGAAGACCGACGTCCCCGTGTGGATCATCACGGGGATTTTATATTCTTGGGCCTTCTCGTAGAGGACGGCCAGGGCTTCGAGGCCGTTTACATAGTCGTTGGGGTAGAAGAGCTGGTGAGGCGGGTGGATCTTGATCATGCGGATCCCGAGGTCCTCCACGAGGTGGGCCATCTCGGCCTTCGGGTTTTCCGTATAGCGGGGGTGAAGCGAACCCACGGGCAGCAGGCGGTCGGGGGCGGCTCGGCAATACCGCGCGATAAACTCGTTCGTCTCGTTTGTAAAGCCCATCACGTCGGGGCTGACGTAGTTGATGAGCGCCGCCCGCTCGATCCCCCACTCGTCTAGGAGCTTCAAGAACTCCTGGGGGTCCTCCGCAAGCTTCAGGAGGTGCTCGAAGTCGGGGTGGTAGCGCTTCCAGAGCGCGAGCACGTCGGGCTTGAGCATCCGCCAGGGCTGGATGTGGACGTGGATGTCGATTACGGGTACAAGCTCAGACATGGGGATCACCGCGGGGAAGGGTAGCACACCGGCGGGGAATTGCACAAGCCCACGGGCGGGACTACCATAGCCCCGGTGAACGGGATGGCGGACGAGAAGGTGACGATCCCCCGGCTCTTCGAGATGAAGGCCCGGGGCGAGCCGATCAGCATGGTCACGGCCTATGATCATCCCACGGCGCGGCTGGCCGACCGGGCCGGTATAGATATCGTGCTGGTGGGCGACTCCGTGGGCAACAACGTCCTGGGGTACGAGAGCACCGTGCCCGTCACCCTCGAGGAGATGCTCCACCACACCCGCGCCGTGCGCCGGGGGATCAAGAGGGCGCTTTTGGTGGGGGACATGCCCTTTCTGTCCTATCAGGTGTCGGTGGAGCAGGCGATCGAGAGCGCGGGGCGCTTCCTGAAGGAAGCCGGGGCGGACGCCGTAAAGCTCGAGGGCGGCGAGGAAGTGGCCGACCGCGTGGAGGCCCTGGACAAGATGGGCATCCCCGTGCTGGGACACATCGGCCTGCTCCCTCAGCGGGTCTCCCAGACGGGCGGGTATCGCGTCCAAGGGCGGGAGGAAGCGCAGGCCCGGAGGCTCTTACACGACGCAAAAGTGTTGGAGGAGGCTGGGGCGTTCGCGTTGATCCTGGAGCTGATCCCCTGGCAGCTGGCGAAGCTCGTCACCGAGAGCGTGAAGATCCCCACGATCGGGATCGGGGCCGGGCCTTATTGTGACGGCCAGGTGCTCGTCTTCCACGACGTGGTGGGGCTCTCGGAGCGGAAGCTGAAGATGGCCAAGCGGTACGCGGAGCTGGCCCAGATCATCGAGAGTGCCCTGAAGGCGTACCGCGAGGACGTCAAGCAGAAGCGGTTTCCCACTCTAGAGCACAGCTTCTCCATGCCGGACGAGGTGGTGGAGAAGCTTAAGGAAAGGGAAGAAGGCACGTAACCATGCTGCACCGCTACACGGCGCGTTACGTGAGGACGGAAAGCGGCTATATGGGGCAGATCGTCGAGTGGCCGGAGGTCCTCTCCGAGGGGCGGACCCTGGAGGAGTGCCGGGAGTCCCTGCAAGATGCTTTGGAAGAGATGATTCGAGCCTATCGGCAACTGGGGAAGGAGATCCCCTCAGGGGGTGGACTGCTCGAGCAAATCCCTGTAGAAGTCGAAGGTGTCGGTCAAGAGGCGTGATCTTATTCGCTACTTAGAGGAGAACGGCTTTTACCTGCTTCGCGAGGGGAGAAAGCACTCCATCTACACAGACGGGGTTCGGGTTATCCCCATTAAGCGCAGGCGGACTCTGGATCGCATCACTGCCAACGAGATCTGCAAGCAAGCGGGTCTTCCGCCGAAGTTTTGATGCTTGATATCCCGGGACGACAGCGACGGGAGGTGATTAGAAAGGTTTACTGAAGATCCACCGGGAGAGGAGGGCAAAGGATGCTGAAAATCGAAAAGCGCTTCGTGGTAGACGAAGAGGGGAAGCCGATCGCCGTGCAGATTGATCTCGAGACGTTCAAGAAGATCGAGGAGATATTGGAAGATTACGGGTTAGCCAAGGAGATCCAAGCCGTGGAGGACGAAGAGAGCCTCGATATTACTGCGGCCCGTGAGCGCTATAAGCAAATTCTAAAGGAGCCATGAGCTGGGAGGTGCGCTACAAGCCTACCTTCCTCAAAGAACTTTCACGCCTTCCGCCAGAAATCCGCGCTAAAGTAGAGGAATTTGTCTTTCAGATCTTGCCGAAAACCTCAAACCCGTACGCCGAGAAAGGCGTGAAGAAACTGACCGGCTTTCGTGCGTACTACAAGGTTCGTTTCGGGGATTACCGGCTTGAGCTCATTGATAAGCAGGCAAAGACCGTTGAGTGTTGTCGAATCCTTCATCGGAAGGATCTGTATCGGTACTTTCCATGAGAATCGCAATTATCGGAGCCGGGGCGCTGGGGAGCTTAGTCGGCGGGCTGCTCGCCCGCGCTGGGCACGACGTCTGGCTCTATAACCCCTCCAACGTCGAGCACGTCCGCGCGATCCGCTCTCGGGGGCTTTTCCTTGAAACCCTCCAAGGGGAGACGTGGAAGATCCCCGTCTCCGTCACGGATCGCGTCGAGGAGATCCCCGCGCCTCCGGATCTCGTGGGGATCTTCGTCAAAGCCTACCGCACAGAGGAGGCCCTCCGCCGAGCCGCTCCCCTGATCGCCGAGGGCACGTGGCTCCTCAGCCTCCAGAACGGGATTGGGTTTGAAGAGCTGCTGGAGCGCTACGCTCCGGGTCGGGTGCTTCGGGGGACAACGGCCCAGGGGGCAACGCTTGTAGAGCCCGGAAGGGTGCGCTGGGCGGGCCGCGGCCCCACCCGGATCGGGCTCTGGGGCTCTCGCACCCCCAAGGAGCCCCCGCAGCGGGCCCAGGAGATCGTCCGGGCTCTCGATGATGCGGAGCTCGAAGCCTCGTACGAGCCCCGCATCGAGCGGGCCCTCTGGGAGAAGCTCCTCATAAACGCGGCCATTAACCCGCTCACGGCCCTCTTCGAGGTCCCCAACGGGGCGCTCGTGGACGATCCCACGCTGAGAACAATTCTCCACGACCTCGTGCGGGAGGCGCTTCCCATCGTTCGACATCACGTAGGGAATCTCTCCCAAGAGGAGGCCGTTAATCACGTAGAGGACGTCTGCCGGGCCACGGCCCGCAACCTCTCGTCCATGCTCCAAGACGTTCGCAAGGGCCGCCCCACGGAAATCGAGTTCATCACGGGGACGCTCGTGCGCGAGGGGGAACGTTTACGGGTTCCTACCCCCCTGCACCGCCTGCTGCGGGAGCTGGTCCGTCGCCGCAGCCCTCCCCTCAGGCCATGAGCGATGGTGATTACCCCGAATTTTCGCTATAATTCCGCACGAGGCGATTTGCGTGAAGACGACCCTAGAGACGATCAGCGAGACGAAGCGGACGATTCGGGTCGAGATCCCCGCCGAGGTCGTCGACAAGAAGCTCGACGAGCTCTACCGGCGGGTGGCCCGTTCCCTCGAGATCCCGGGCTTCCGGCGGGGACACGTCCCCCGCAGCTTCTTGGAGGCCCGCTTCGGCAAGGATTTTCTGTATGAAGACTCCCAAGAGGAGCTCATCGAGGAGTATTTGCCGAAGGCCCTCGAGGAACACGGCGTAAAGCCCGCCGGGCGGCCCGAGGCCCGCGTCATCGAGTTCGAGGCCGGAAAGCCCTTCACCTTCGAGGTCGACGTCGAGGTCTTCCCCGAGGTGGAGCTCCCCGACTACGGGTCTGTTGAAGTCGAAGAGCCGTCCCTCAAGGAGATCACGGACGAGGACGTCGAGGCCGTGATCCAGGAGCTTCGCGTCCAGCACGCGACGCTCGTGCCCAAGGGCGAGGACGAGCCTGTCGAGCCCGAGGACGTGGCGGTCGTGCGCCTGGAGAGCGGCAAGACCCACGAGATCCAAGCGCGCGCCGAGGGTTGGTCCGCCCCCCTCGTGGGCAAGAAGCCCGGTGAGCGGGCCGAGCTCGAGTCCCCCCAGGGCGAGAAGATCACGGTGACCGTGGAAGCTGTAAAGCGCATCGAGCTGCCCGACCTCGAGGAGCTGGCCACCACCCTGGGCCACGAGAGCCCGGAGGAGCTTCGGGAAGAAATCAAGAAAGAGCTGCAGGAGCGCGCCGAGCGCGATCACCAGCGGGCGCTGCACACCGCGGTGCTCGACGCCTTGGTGGAGAGGAGCCGCGTCCTCATCCCCGAGGGCTTAGTAGAAAGAATTGCGGAAGCCGAGCGCTCGTTCCTCCGGCAGCAGGGCCACGAGGTCTCCGACGAGGACTTCGCGTCGCTCAAGGAGTCCGTGCGACAGCGAATCGCCCGCGATCGGGTCCTGCAGGCCGTCAAGGAGAAAGAGAATCTCGCCTTAAGTGACGAGGAGTTCGAGGCATTTCTCAAGGAGGAGGCGGAGCGCCAGGGGATGCCCCTCGTCAAGTTCAAGGCGCTCCTGGAACGGGAGGGGGACCTCGAGCGCCTTCGCGACCAGAAGGAGGAGGAGCGCGTGCTCGCGTTCCTCTTGGAGCGCGTCACGGTGAAATCCCAAGGCGCCAAGGCCAAGACGACGGAAACGGAAACGGAACCGAAAGAGGGAGAGGGTTCGCCATGAGCGCAAACGAGAACGTCATGCAGCTGATCCCGTTCGTCATCGACCGGACGGGGCAGTACGAGCGGAGCTACGACATCTTCTCGCGGCTCCTGGAGGACCGCATTGTGTTCCTGCAGGGGCCCATCGACGACCACTCGGCCAACATTGTAGTCGCCCAGCTGCTCTTCCTGGCCGCCAAGGACCCCGAGCAGGACGTGCAGCTCTACATCAACAGCCCCGGCGGGGTCATCACGGCGGGCCTGGCGATCTACGACACGATGCAGTACATCCCCTGCGACGTCTCCACGATCTGCATCGGCCAGGCGGCGAGCATGGCCACGGTGCTCCTGGCCGCGGGGACCAAGGGCAAGCGGATGGCGCTGCCCAACTCGCGCATTCACATGCACCAGCCCCTGGGCGGCGCCCAGGGCCAGGCCGTGGACGTCCAGATCCACGCGCAAGAGCTCCTCAAGGCCCGCGAGCGGCTGAACAAGATCCTCGCCGAGCACACGGGCCAACCCATCGAGAAGATCGAGCGGGACACCGACCGCGACTTCTACTTAAGCGCCGAGGAAGCGCTCGAGTACGGCCTCATCGACGAGATCGTCACCACCCGTAAGAAGGTGGGCGTGACGGCTTAGTTGAGCATCAGCTTTAGCGCAGGGTCGCTAGAGCTACGGCCACCACGGCGGAGACCGCGGCGAAGATCCCGATGATGCGGTTGGCCACGATCTGCTGATTCGTCTGGGCCATCTCCGCCTCGGAGACTGTGGAGGCTTGGACCCGGAACTTCGTCATCTGTTCCTTGAGCTGGCGGATCTCCTGCCGGCTTTGGGCGAGCTGGGCTCTGAGCTGCTCGATTTCCTCTTTTTGGACCTCCAGCTGGCGGATGCGCTCGGCAAGATCTGGGTCGATCTCGGGCCGTTGGGCCTTGAGGGCGTCGACCTCGCCGCTCAGCTGCTGGAGCCGGTCGGAGATCTTGAAGATCAGGTCTTGGAGCACCTGGATGTCCTCGGGACGGATCTGCACGTCGTCGTTGACGTTGGTGAGCTCCGCTTTGGTGCCGGGGCCCGGCCCCAGGGCGGTGGCGCTCTCGAGCTTCGCCTCGACGTACTGCAGGGCGCGGGCCAGGACCGTGACCATCTCGTAGCGGCTCGGGGCCCGCTCCCCCTCGAAGCGGCCGTTGGGCAGCCCCTCGACGATCCCCCGCTCCAGGAGGTAGAGAATGCTTGGCTCCGCCCAGTGCCCCGCGGGCACGTCCGCGAAGACCCCGGGGTTGGCCACGGGTCCGTCCGCTTGGCTTACGCTGCTGGTCGCCCCGATTACCCCCAGGGCGATCGCAAACAGCAGTCCCCACCGCAGGAAACTCCCTCTCACACCCGCAATTTGCCGCACGGTATCCTCCTCCTCTGGCTCGGTCTCCCTCTGGGATAGTGTAAAACCCTACGTGGCCTCTAGGGTAGGGAATCTCTTGTGCAGGGGGAAGGCCATCCGTCCCCTGCGCCGGGGCCACGACCGCCCCTTCGTAAGGGAAGCGCGTTCGCCCGCTTAGCGGGGGCTGCCGAAGTAGCCGTTCATCGGGCCGATCCGCCCCGGCGGCCAGACCCGGAAGAAGGGCTCCCCGATGAAGTCCTTGAGGTCCGCAAAGCCCCAGTAGCGGCTGTCCGAGCTGTTGCGGGTGTTATCGCCTAAGACGAACATCTTCCCCGGCGGGACCTCCCAGGTGCACTCGTTCGTTCTCAAGGAGGGATCGCGCGGGTCGGCGTTGCTGCAGACGTAATCCCGCCGGAACGCCGGGTCGGTCATGAGCTGCCCGTTGAGGTAGATCTTCCCCTGCTTGATGGTGACGGTGGCGGGTCCGACGGCGATGAGGCGCTTTACGTACCGCTCGCGGCAGGGGCGAAGCTCCCCCCACTCCCACTTCCAGGGGCCCAATTGGATCTTGTTGCGGCACATCCGCCCGCCCTCCGTGTGCCAGAAGACGATGATGTCCCCCGGCTCGGGCTTCTGCAGCCCCACGAGATACGTGAACTTGTCCACGAAGAAGCTGTCGCCGCGCATGATGGTGGGCTCCATCGATCCCGTAGGGACCTGCATGCGTACGACCCCGTAGGTCATGGTGGCCCAGGCGAGCAGCCCCGCGATCAGGAGGATCTGCACCCAATCGAGGACCCAGTCCACTCCCGGGTGGGTGGGGATCCCGATCGCGTTGAGCGCCCGGGCGAGCAGCGGCTTGTGCCGCCGGACGGGCTCGGACGGCTCGGGAACCCCCTCCAAGAGCGGGGGGGCCGTGGTCAGGTCCCCCAGGACGGGGGGATCCTGCGCCTGCGGGGCCGGGGATGGAGATGGGGATGGGGGAGGATAGGCCGAGGAAGCCCCGTCCCTTTCGGGGCTTAGCTCGAACTCCTCGGCTCGGCGCTCGGGCTCGTTGCGCTTGAGTTCGTCCGTCATGCCGTTATTTTAGCCGGAGGCGGCGCTCCCTCAGATAGTAGAGCCGGGCGCGGCGGACCCGCTTGCGGGGGTGCTCCACGACCTCGATCTTGACGATCTTGGGGGAGTTGAGGGGGTAGACCTTCTCGACCCCGATGCCGAAGGACTCCTTGCGCACCGTAAACGTCTTGGAGGTCCCTCGGCCACGCACCCGCAGCACGATGCCCTCGAAGACCTGGATGCGCTCCTTGCCCTCCTCCACCCCCTCGGTGATCCGCTCGTGCACCCGCACCCGATCGCCGGGGCGGAAGGGCAGCTCCCCTTCCGCTTCCGCGCCCTCGTCCCGCTTCGGGGTGATCTCCTCTTCCAGCGCTCGAATGATCTGATCCATGGCCGATCGCTCCTCTTATGGTCTGCGCTGCTCCGTTCTGCTTGTGTTTGTGTTTGTGTTCGTGCTCGTGCTCGTACGTTCGCTTAGCGTTCGTCTGTTCCCGCGCTTTCGCTTTCGCGTTGGAGTCCGTGCTCTCGTCTGCCGCGGAGGCGATCCAGGATGATGGCCGCCGCGGCCCGCACCGAGAGGTGATTGTACTCTCCCACGCCGTAGATGGGACGAAGCATCGCGTCCACCCGCTCGATCACCGCGTCGGCCAGCCCCCAGCCCGTCCCCAAGAGCAAGTACACGGGATCGGGGTCGCGTTCGAGCCGTTCCCGAAGCTCGTCGTAGTCCACGTAGGGACGTTTCGGAAACGTTCGGGCCGAGGTCCCGATGAGCCGGGGCTTCGTCCCCCTCTCTTCGGCGAGGATCTCCTCGATGCTGGCCTCTAGGCTATCAACTATTCGCACGCCCTGCAAGGCTTCCGCCCGGCGGCTCGGGTCGTCCTCCTTCAGTTCCAGCCAATAGCGCAGAATCCGCCGGGCGATCTCCTGCTGCGAGCGCAGCGGGGTGACCACGAAGAAGCGGTGGACCCCGTAGGTGCGGGCGCTCCTGGCGATGTCGTGGATGTCGATGCCCGTGATGGCCGTGGCGATCGTCTCGCCGTGCCGCCCGCGGATGGGATAGTGCAACAGCCCCAAATAGAGACGGCCCATCACCCGTTTCCCTCCCCCGGGGTGCCCTGCTCTTGAAGGAATTTCTCGTAGAGATCGGGTCGGTTGCGCCGGGTCTTCTCGAGGGCTTGTTGGAAGCGCCAGCGTTCGATCGCTTGGTGATCCCCAGAGAGGAGCACCTCGGGGACCTTGAGCCCTCGGAACTCGGGGGGCCGGGTGTACTGGGGCGGCCCCACCAGGTAGGGGTGCGCGAAGGAGTCGGCCTCCAGGGAGTCCAGATTCCCCACGACCCCGGGGACGAGCCGCCCGACGGCCTCCGCGATCACCAAAGCGGGCAGCTCCCCCCCGCTCAGCACGTAGTCGCCGATGGAGATCTCGTCCGTGGCGATCGAAAGCACGCGCTCGTCGATCCCCTGGTAGCGGCCGCACAGCAGAATCAACCCTTCCTCGCGGGCCAGCTCGCGGGCGAGGTCCTGGGTGAAGAGCCTCCCGGCTGCCGAGAGCACGATCACGCGCGGCTCCCCCTCGTGTTCGGAGCGTATATGCTCCACGGCCCGGAAGAAGGGCTCGGGCTTTAGGACCATCCCGGGGCCTCCCCCGTAGGGCCGGTCGTCGACCTGCTTGTGCTTTCCCTCGGCGAAATCGCGGAGCGGGTGGGTGTGAATCTCCAAGACCCCCCGCTCGATCGCCGCCCGGAGCAGCCCCCCTTGGAAGTAGGGCTCGACGAGCTCCGGAAAGAGGGTTACGATGTCGATGCGCATCGCTTACCCTTGGCCCCCGCGACCGTTGCCGCCTTCGTTCCCCTTCTTCTTATTCGGGTTCTGGCTCTGATTCTTGTTCTTGTTCTTGTTCTTGTTCTTGTGCTTGTTCTTGTTTTTGTTCTTGGGCTGTCCATCGGAGCCGGCCTTGGGATGGGAATTCTGCGCGGCTTGGGCCTGGGCCGTTTTGCGGTTCTTGGAGCGGCGCTTCTTCCGCTTGGCCCTCTTCTTGGGCTTGGGGAGCTCGACGACGTCGATGATGACCTCGCGCCCGTGGTGGGCGGCGACGGCCTCCATCACCTTGCGGATGTCCTCGATCGTCTGGCCCCCCTTCCCCAGGATGCGCCCCAGGTCCCCCCGCTCCGCCGTTAAATAGAAGAGACTGACCTTGGGGGTCTCCACCCAGTCGAGCTTCACCCGCTCCGGGTCGTCCACCAACGGGGCGATCAAGTATTCCAAGAGCGCGCGCAGCGGGTGGTGCTCCATCTCCTGTTCAATTCCGATCTCGATCTCGACCTCGATCCCCCATTCGCCCAAGCGGCAACGGCAATGCGCGCTGGCGAGGGGCGATGGCGGGAGGCTACAGCAACCCTAGGCGGACGCGGAGGCCGCTTCGCCCTTGTCCGCGCTTCCCTCCGGTTTTTCCGCTTCCGCTGCCTCTATGCCCGTGGGTTCGGGGCTCTCCGGCTTGGGTGCCGCCTCCGCCTCGGCGTCGTCCGGCGCGGCCGCCGTCGCCGTCGGAGCTGCGGCCGTAGCTGTAGCCGTGGCTGCGGGAGCGGAGGCGGCCTGGGGTCCAAATCGGTCCTGGGCGAAGCGGGCCATCACGCCCTTTTTCGACAAAAGGGTTCGGGCGGTGTCGGTGGGCTGGGCGCCCTTCTTGAGCCACTCGAGCGCCCGGGCCTCGTCCAGCAGCAGCTCATCCGTGCGCGGGTTAAACGACCCCAGGTCGTCGACCACCCGCGTGTCGCGGGCCTTGGACTCGTCCACCACCACGATGCGGTAGGCCGCCTGCTTCTTGCGGCCGATCCTCTTTAGGCGAATCTTGGCTGCCATTCTCTCTTCTCTCCCCTTTCGCGGTCTTCTTGTGTTTGTTTGTTTTAGAATTAGAAGGGCCACCCGCCCGGCCCCTGGGGGGGAAGGCGGCGGCTGAGCTTCTTCATCCGCTTCATCATCTTCTTGGCCTCCTCGAAGCGCTTCAGCAAGCGGTTGACGTCGCTCACCTGAGTGCCCGATCCGCGGGCGATCCGCTTCTTGCGGCTGGCGTTCAAGATCTCGGGGCGGCGGCGCTCCTCCGGGGTCATCGACTGAATGATGGCCTGCGCCCGGACGAGTTCGCGCTCGTCGATTTGGACCTTCCCGGCTAGCCCCCCCATGCCGGGGAGCTTCTCGAGGATCTTGTCCAGCGGCCCGAGGCTGCGCACCTGCTGCAGCTGCTCCAAGAAGTCCTCCAGGGTGAAGCGCTCCTTTTCGAGCTTGCGGGCGAACTCCTCGGCCTTCTTTTGGTCGACCTTGCGCTCGACCTCCTCGATGAGGCTGAGCACGTCCCCCATCCCGAGGATGCGCTGCGCCAGTCGATCTGGGTGGAACGCCTCCAGATCGTCCAGTTTTTCGCCCACGCCCAGGAAGACGATGGGCACGCCGGTGACGCTCATCATGGAGAGGGCGGCGCCGCCCCGCGCGTCGCCGTCCATCTTCGTGAGCACGATCCCCGTAAGGCCCACCCTTTGATGAAAAGTCTCGGCGATGGAGACGGCTTCTTGTCCCGTCATCGCGTCGGCTACTAACAGAACTTCCTCGGGGCGGAGGTGGGCCTTCATCTCCTCGAGTTCGCGCATCAGCTCCTCGTCGACCTGGAGCCGTCCGGCGGTGTCTATGAGGACGAGGTCCAAGAGCTGCCTGCGGGCCTGCTCGGCGGCGCCGCGGGCGATCTCCAGCGCCGTCTTCCCCTCGGCGTAGACGGGGACCTCAAGCTTAGCACCCAGCTGCTTGAGCTGTTCGATGGCCGCCGGGCGCCTTATGTCCGTTGCGGCCAGCAGGACTTTTTTGCCCTCGCGCTTGTAGTGCTGGGCCAGCTTCCCGACGGTGGTCGTCTTCCCCGACCCTTGGAGGCCGACGACGAGCCAGACGGAGGGCTTTTGGCTGAGCGCGGGCGCGCGGCGCTTCTGGCCTAGGAGTGCCGTGAGCTCCTCGTGGACGATCTTTACGATCTGCTGGCCGGGGGTGAGGCTCTCTAAGACGGCCTGGCCTAGGGCCTTGGCTTTTACGTCCTCGACGAAGCGCTTGGCGACCTTGTAGTTGACGTCGGCCTCCAGCAGGGCCCTTCGTACCTCGCGGAGGCCCTCGTCGAGGTCGCGCTCGGTGAGCTTCCCCTTGCGGCGGAGCTTCGTGAGCGCGGAGGTGAGCCGCTGGCTCAGCGCGTCAAACATCGTCCCTCTCCCTGCGATTCCGTATGCCCATAGGGTCCTTAGGGTATCGTGACCGTTCGCGTTGCGTGGGGATCTTCGCTCTCGCCTGCCCCGTGAGAGGCGCAATCCCGCGTGGGATAGATTCTAGGCGAGGCTCCCGGGGGTTGCAAGCGCGTTACGCTTGCACCCGAGCGAGCTGCTCGTCGAGGAAGCGGGTGGTGGCCCGGCCCTCCACGAAGACGGGGTGCTCCACGATCTCTAAGCAGAGATCTCGCGTGGTGGAAAGCCCCTGCACCCGGAAGCGCCCCAGGGCGTTGACCATCCGACGGCGGGCTCCCTCGCGATCCTCCCCCCAGGCGATCACCTTGGCCAGCAGCGAGTCGTAGTGGGGCCCGATCTCGATGCCCTGATAGACGTGCGAGTCCACCCGCACCCCGGGACCGCCGGGCCACATCTCGATCGTGAGCTTCCCCGTCGCGGGGAGGAAGTTCCGCAGAGGATCTTCGGCGTTGATGCGGCACTCGATCGCGTGGCCCCTCAGCTTCAGCTTCCTCTGGGTGTAGCCCAGCCTCTCCCCCGCGGCGATGCGGATCTGATCGACGATGAGATCGCGGCCTGCCCGCATCTCGGAGACGGGGTGCTCCACCTGGATGCGGGCGTTGATCTCGATGATGTAGAAATCCCTCCCGGAGACGAGCATCTCCACCGTGCCCGCGTTGTGGTAGTCTAAGGCGCGGGCGGCCTCCACCGCCGCCTCCCAGATCGCCTCCCGGACGCTCTGCGGAAGATTGGGGGCGGGGGACTCCTCGATGAGCTTCTGATAGCGCCTTTGGATGGAGCACTCCCGCTCGCCCCAGTGGACGACGGTCCCGTGCTCGTCGGCGACGATCTGCACCTCGATGTGGCGGGCGTCCTCCAGAAAGCGCTCGAAGTAGACGTCGGGGACCCCGAAGGCGGCCTCGGCCTCCCGCCGCGCGGCGTGGTAGCTCTCTAACAGTTCCTCCTCCCCGCGCACCAGGCGCATCCCCCGCCCGCCGCCCCCGGCGGCGGCCTTGATCATGAGGGGATACCCCACCCGCTTCGCTTCTTTGAGGGCTTCTTGCTCGCTCCCGATCACCTCGGAGCCCGGCACGGTGGGAAGCCCCGCCCGCCTCAGGGCTTTTTTGGTTTCCCACTTGTTGCCCGCCAGCTGCATCACTTCATAACCGGGTCCGATGAACTTGATCTTGGACTCCTCGCAGACCTCGGCGAAATGGGGGTCCTCGGCCAGGAAGCCGTAGCCGGGGTGGATGGCCTCCGCGCCGCTGATCTCGGCGGCGCTCATGATCGCCCCCAGGTTGAGGTAGCTGTCCCGGGCCGGGGGCGGTCCGATGCAGTACGCCTCGTCCGCCAACTGCACGTGGGGCAGGCCCCGATCCGCCTCGGAGAAGACGGCCACGGACCGGATGCCCAACACCCGGCAGGCTTCGACCACCCGCAGCGCGATCTCCCCGCGGTTGGCCACGAGAATTTTTTTAAACATCTTACAGGGGCTCGAGCACGAGGAGGGGCTGCCCGTACTCGACGGGCGAGGCGTCCTCCACCAAGATGGCCTTCACGATCCCGGCGCGGTCCGCCCGCACCTCGTTCATCACCTTCATCGCCTCCACGATGCAGACGGTGTCCCCCTCGCTCACCCGATCCCCGACTTCCACATAGGGGTCCTCGTCGGGTGCGGGGCGGCGGTAGAAGGTCCCCACGATGGGGGAGCGGATCACGTGGCCCTCGATCTCTTCTTGCTGAGCTCCCGCCTCGGCGGTGGGGAGC
>Ga0256830_1000890_pt1 | contig 22156 bp, 22 predicted proteins | sample 128326metaG_FD_190537 | JGI IMG/M metagenome (GOLD analysis project Ga0256830, IMG submission 190537) | Hydrothermal vent microbial communities from Lau Basin, Pacific Ocean - 128-326 | ecosystem: Environmental > Aquatic > Marine > Hydrothermal vents | place: Pacific Ocean: Lau Basin | collected... | reverse complement strand
CGGCATAATCTCATCAGTCAATCAGTGCCCCTGGTCGATTGACATTGCTCTCCTTAATCTCTGTGAGCACGGGTGTGATGAAAAACCCGACTTATAAACGCTGACGTTTTTTCATTATTCTTATCCCCGGATCTGACCGTTCATGGGCTCCTTACCTTGAAAAGGGGTAGTTGCAATTCATTTCAGCCTGAATATTTCATCGGAAATGAACTGTTCGGGTCGACAAAAGGAAAAATCTTCCCGCCCTTGATAAGAAATTCCGTTGGGTATATTTACCGCGAATCGGAAGCATTATTTTTATCCCGGCTTAAAAATGCGGTCATGCTGTGATAAGTAATGTAGAATCAATCACATAAATTAATTCAAGCGTTTTTCATTGAGCTGGTAGATCCGGTTCCCTTTGCCGGGTCGGGATTATGGCATTGTTATTGCTCCTGTAAAAACTAAAAGACAGGATATTTCCTTCATGGATGTGAATTTGGAAAAACTAAAGGGTACGATGATAGCGCAGCTACGAAAGAACGATATCGTAGCGAATAATCTGGCCAATATTAATATTACCGGGTACAAAAAAGACGTGGTTTTTCTGGAGGTGTTGAAGGATGAAACCAATCCCAAAGTCAATATTCAAACCGATTTCAGCCAGGGTTCCCTGAAACAGACGGACAATCCGTTGGATTTGGCTATTTCCGGCCCCGGATTCTTTACCATCGAAACAGACCAGGGTGAAGCCTACACCCGCGACGGTCATTTTACGGTGGACGAGCAGGGTGTTCTTCGTACCTCAGGCGGGAATGCCGTATTGGGTCAGGGAGGATGGATAAACCTTTTTACCGACGAAACAAAGGCGGGCGAGGTTAATGTCACAAGGCTCGGCGACATTTACGTGAACGATACCTTAATTGATACCCTGAGGATTACCGATTTTGAAGATTATTCCGGTTTGAGAAAAATTGGTGAAAATTTATTCCGGGTTTCCCCGGATGTCGGGTTCAGGTCTGTCGAAGAGCCCAACGTTCTTCAGGGGAACCTTGAAGAATCAAACGTGAGCGCTGTTCAGGAGATGGTCAATTTAATTGAGATCCAACGCCAGTTTGAAAGTTCACAACGAATCGTAAAAACCATTGATCGCGCTCTTGGCAGGGCCGTAAACCAAGTAAGTCGTTTTCGTTAAGAGGAGAAAATTGTATGCTTAGATCACTTAGAACAGCCGCGCTGGGGATGGCCGCCCAGCAGCTTAATGTTGATACCATTGCCAACAATTTAGCCAACGTAAGCACTACCGGATTCAAGAAAACCTCCGTGGAATTCCAGGACCTTCTTTATGAAACCATTCAATCCGGCGGTTACGAAGGGACCGATGGGAATGATCGGCCCACGGAGATCCAGATCGGGCACGGGAACAAACCGGTTTCAACCTACCGTTCTTTTTCTCAGGGCGCCATCCAGGATACGGGAAATCCTCTTGATATCGCCATCAGTGGAAAAGGATTTCTGCAGATAGCAAAAACCGATGGCAGCTATGCTTATACGCGTGACGGGGCGTTGCGCATTAATTCGTCGGGGAATTTGGTTACCTCAACCGGCTTGCATGTTTATCCGGAGATCTCAATTCCGGAGGGGGTGTCGGCGGTCAACATAAGTCAGGATGGGATCGTATCGGTTATTGTCCAGGGGCAACCGGAACCCGAGGAAGTCGGACAGATTGAGCTGGTTACTTTCATGAATCCGGCTGGACTGAGGGCGATCGGCGGGAATCTTTACGAAGAGACCGAGGCCTCCGGAACTCCGTTTTATGGTCTCCCCGGAGAAGAAGGATTCGGAACAATCGTCCAGGGTTACCTGGAGAAATCGAACGTGGACGTGGTCCAGGAAATGATTAATCTGATTATATCGCAACGCGCTTATGAGATCAACTCAAAGGCCGTTAAAACCGCCGACCAGCTTATGGCACTCACCAATAACATTAAGCGATAAAGCCGCCTGAATGAATCCTGCCCGGATAGCAACATTCGCCATTGTCATATTATTATCGGCCTTGCCGATTAAGGCCGGGGCATCATCGCCAAGGGAGAAAATAGAGCAGGAAATAGCCCATTACTTTCAGAAAGCGTTGAACGTTCCCGGTTCCGATATCCAACTGCGGTTTATCTATTCTACCGGGGAAGAACAACTCAATCTCGCGCATAAACGTCTGGAAGTTGAATCGAATTCCTCCTACCCGCGCCTGGGATACCAAACGTTGTCGTTGAATATTCTTGCGAACGGTTACGTGGAAAAACGTATTTCGGTCACCGTGGATGTAACCGTATTTATGGAAGTCGTTGTAGCCCGGGAAAAAATAAAACGGGGCGCAATAATAACAGCGGATAAGATTACCCGAAAACGGGTAAAAGTCGGCAAGGATTTTCGGAATGTGATTCGTGATTCCGAAGCGGTGGTTGGTTTAATGGCAAAGCATATGATTAAACCGGGAAGTATTATACGAAAGTCAATGGTGAAAACCAAACCGACTGTGAAAAAAGGAGAAACGGTAACCATTCAAATGATTTCCGGTGACCTGGTGATTTCCACGAAGGGAAAAACCAAGCAGGATGCGATGATCGGGGAAAAAGTTAAAATTACCTGTGAGCTGACAGGGAAACAACTCTATGGTGTTGTTCAGTCACCGCAGTTAGTCACCGTAAGTTTAAGGTAGGTGGAAATGAAGATTATTAAATATGGTTGGTTGTTGTTTTTCCTGGGTAACTATTTGGGGGGACAAGTTTTTGAGGGAATAAGCCGGTCCATTTATGCCGACATAAAAGCTTATGAGATCGGGGATGTGGTTACGGTTATTATTGTGGAAACCGCCAACGCATCCCGGGAATCAAAAATAAACAGTTCTTCGCAATCGGATGTATCGGCGGCGGGGTCGGTCAGTGGTAACCTGGCCAATTTTTTACCCATCTTCGGCGCTTCGTCGACGATGTCGAATTCCCACGATGGATCGGAAGGAACCAAGCAGAAAGAGCAATTAACCGGAAAAATTTCCGCCTCGATTGTGGAACGAACCGATAACGGAATGCTGCGGATTAGAGGTGAACGATTGGTGGAAGTGAACGGTGAAACAAATTTAATGCGCCTGGAAGGACTTGTCCGGTCACGTGATATTCGTGAAAACAACACGGTTTATTCGTACAATATCGCCGACGCGAAAATCATTTATAAAAAGAGTGGATTGGCCAACAAAGTTACCAAGCCGGGAACTTTCCAACGTTGGTCCACCTGGTTGATGGGAGCCGGTCTGGTAGCCTGGGCACTACTGGGGGTGAAAACCTGAGCCGGTGGAAACGATGAGAAAATTTTTGTTCATAATCATATTTGGTTTCACTTGCCTTTCCGCGGGGGTGCGGTTGAAGGATATCGCCACGGTTGAAAATGCCCGTCAGAAACCGTTGGTTGGGTATGGACTTGTGGTGGGGCTGAACGGATCGGGAGACCGATCTTACGGCAGCGGCCGCGGGACCATATTCACGGTACAAACCATAAGTAATATGTTGGAGCGGTTTGGTATCACGGTTCCGAAAGGGCAATTACGCACCCGCAATGTTGCCGCGGTAATGGTCACCGCGCGAACACCGGTTTTCGGACGGTCCGGAACGCAGTTTGACGTTACGGTCTCTTCGCTCGGTGACGCCACGAGCCTGGAGGGGGGAATCCTGCTTATGACCCCTTTGTTAGGCGCGGACGGAACATACTATGCGCAATCCCAGGGACCGGTATCGATAGGGGGGTACAATGTCGAAACCATCGCCGGTGAAAAATTAAGGAAGAACCACGCCCTGGTGGGCCGGGTCCCCAACGGCGGAATTTTGATCAATCCCCTTCCCGGGCAGGCCTTTGATTTGGAACAACCAATCAGGCTGTTGTTAAATGACCCCGATTTTTTGACGGCCAGCCGAATTGCCGATGAGATCAATTTGATTTACGGGGGGTACACGGTCGATACGCAGGGATTAATCGTAACCAGCCGGATTGCGCGTCCCGTCAGCGCCGGCGTAGTGGAATTATCGCTGCCGGATTCAATTACCACCCAGGATGATGCTGTGTTTTTCATCGCCAGCGTGGAAACCTTACAGGTTGAACCCGATATAGAAGCCCGGGTGGTCCTGAACGAGCGTACCGGAACCATTGTTGCCGGTGGTAATGTGGTAATTCAGGAAGTAATGATTTCCCATGGTAACCTGACCATTCATACCACCCAAAGACCGGTGATTTCCCAACCGGCGGCGTCATTCAGCAACGCCGGTCAAACGGTCGTGGTCCCGGTAACAACAACCGAGGCCACGGAAGCGGACGCCCAGACAGCGGTGTTGGCGAAAACGACCACGGTCAGTGATCTGGCGCGGGCCTTGAATGAATTGGGACTGAAACCACGCGACATAATCGCTATTTTCCAATCCATAAAAGAGGCGGGAGCTTTAAACGCCAAGTTGATTATTCTGTAATGGATAATAAAATGACCATCGGTCCGAAAAGTATCACCACCCTTGAAATTCCCAATGACAGGAACCGTTCCGATCAGGTCGCGGCTCTGGATGATAAGACCAGGGAACGGGAAATACAGCTACGCAAAACCAGTCAGGACCTGGAAGCGGTTTTTTTAACCCAGATGTTTAAGGCCATGGAAAAAACCATTCCGAAAGATGCCTCCTTAACCGGGTCGAAAAACACCCTTTCCTCGATGCTTTACAGTTCCGTTATGGGCAAATCCATCGCCCGGCAGGGAGGGGTTGGACTGGCGGACGTCATTTATAAATCACTGTTGGAGAAAGAGGAAATACCGAATATTGAAGAAATTAACACAAATGATTTTATTGAACAGGTCCAGGCCTTTCGCTTATTAAACGATGATTGACGAACAAAGAATCGATAACTATCGCGGGGAACAAAACGACCTTTTCGGATCGTTAATTGTGATTCTGTCCGATGAGGTCGCCGTGTATGAAAAATTGGTGAATGTTTCGCGACGGAAGCAGAAATCGATTGTCGATGGGAAAATAGATGAATTGCGCAAGTATATCCATGAAGAACAGGCGTTAATCCAGAATGCGTTGGCCATTGCCGAAACGCGCAATACCCATATAAATGCGGTTTGTGAGTCAAAAGGTGTGGAGGATAAACGGGCAAGACTGAAATCGATTATTGAAATCGCTCCTTCGATGTTTGCGGTTGAGTTGAAAAACCTCCGTTATCGCCTTAAATCGAATCTCAATCAAATCACCCGTGTCAATAAGGAAAACCAATATTTATTGAACGCTTCCATTGAATATGTAAAGGGTTTGGTACGTGTCTTTTTACAGGCCGACGACGAGTCGGCGACGGTTTACAGTAAGGAAGGTTTGGTCTCACCACCGAAAGATGAGATGAAAGTATTGGACTGCCAGATTTGAGGAAATAATGTCAATCTCACGCATATTCGATATTTCAAAACGCTCCCTTTTATCGCATCAATCGGCCATTAATACAACGGCGAAGAATATTGCCAATGTGAACACGGAAGGGTATAAGCGACGTCGGGTAAATCTTTCCCAGTTGGGATTCGGTTTCAGTGGATTAAGCGGGTCGATGAGTCCAAAGGGCGTGGATCGAATACGACAGCAATTTGCGGAATCGCAACTGTGGTATGAGAATCAAAACCTGGGTAAATACCGAACGGATGAAATGTTGCTGACCCGCACGGAGGATATTTACGGGGAACCGGGTGATTCCGGATTGGCAAATGTTTTGACGGAATTCTGGAATTCCTGGAATGATCTGGCCAATAATCCGGAAAGCCAGTCGGTGCGTTCGCTGGTACGTGACAAAGGGGTTTTGCTGGCGAATACGTTTAATCGTTTGCACTCCGACCTGAAAAATTTTCAGAAACAAATCAGCGTGGACGTTCAGGAGAAAGTCAAACAGGTAAATCGACTCATAAATCAGATTCGGACCATTAATGAACAAATGGGTGTCAGCGCTTCCGACGATCTGCTGGACCAGAGAGATCTCATTATCAGCGAATTATCACAGTTGCTGAACATTGAGACACGGGAAAACCAGGATGGGATAGTTACGGTTTCAACAAGCGGACAGATTTTGGTCTCGGGAAGCGATGTGAATGAGTTGGATACGGAAGTATCCACGCAAGACAGGGCTTTGAGTGTGAACGTAATATTCAAATTCGGCAACCGGCCGACCAATATTACTTCCGGGGAGTTGGGGAGTATGATCGGAGTGATAAACGAACATATCCCGGAACAAATAGACCAACTTAATATACTGGCTAAATCCTTGAGCGAGCGGGTAAATGCAGTCCATTCCAGTGGGTATAATCTGGATGGAATAACCGGTATCGATTTTTTTAAGTCCGGAATTACCCAGGCCGATGAATTAAAAGTAAGCGACGCGGTTTTGGAGGATGCCACCCTCATCGCCACCTCCGCCGCGGCAGAGGAAGCCGGCGATGGTTCCATTGCGCAATCCATTTTCGATATTCAATTTGAATCGGTTGTTCAGAATAATACGGTGGCGGATTTTTATAACTCACTCATCAGTCGTGTGGGGGGGCGTGTAAAGGAGGCTGCTTTTTTAAGCAATAGCCAGGAAATGGTTGTCCAGAACCTGCAGAATGAACGTGATGCCGTCTCCGGTGTATCCCTCGACGAAGAAATGACAAAATTAATAGAATATGAGCGCGCCTACCAGGCCGCGGCGCGAATGATTTCCTCCGCTGACGAAATGATCCAGACAGTTTTAAATCTGGTGTAGATCTGAATATGCGGTTCCTAATGGCAGAAATATTCACAAATCAATTGGAGGTATTCGACGTAATACCGTTTCCGATCGGTAACCAATATACAATGTGTGGACAAGAACATTGTATTAAGAGACGAAAGGGGCAATAGATGCGTATCACACAATCGATAATTGCCAGAAATATTTTGCAGGGAATTAATCAGAGTCGTGAAAAAATGAACATGCTTCAGATTGATATGGCCACGGGAAAGGAATTACGACAGTCTTCGAAGGACCCTGTCAACTTCGCGCGTTCGGCGCGTTTTCGAAGAACGATAAACCGGAATGAACAATATCTGAGAAATATCTCCGACGCAAAAGGGTGGATTACAACAACCAATACCTTGTTGGATAACCTGTACACCGTAGTTGTGAATGCCAAGGAAATCGCCACCCAGGGGGCCGATGATTCCCTGGATGCCAATACCCGTTCGATGCTGGCTGATAAAATTAACGGGTATATCGAAGAAGTGGTTTCCCTGGCAAATTCCAAGTATTTAGGGAAAAACGTGTTCGCAGGCACGAAAACGCGCGAGGATAAAGCGTTTATTTTCGATGGTTCCACGGTGACCTACGAAGGGAATGCCGGTAGTATCTCCAGGAGGGTCGGAGATAATGTTAATGTTTCCATTAATGTTTCCGGTAAACAGTTGGAAAATACAAATCTGTTTTCTTCGCTCATTGAGTTGCGTGACAATTTAACCGCAAATGATCAGGAAAGTATCCGCTCGTCCATCGAGGCGGTTTCGACCGTGGCTTCACAACTCACGTCGCTGTCTTCAGCCATGGGCTCGATTCAAAAACAACTGGAATTAACAACCAATCGTCTGGAAGTCGCTAATTTGAATTTGAGGTCCTATCTCTCACAGGCGGAAGATGTTGATCTGGCGGAGGCGATAACCAAGTATAATTCGGAAGAAATGGCTTACCGCGCGGCGCTCCAGACATCCACCAGCGCTATTAAAATGAATTTATTGGATTTTCTTTGATGAATAACATACCACAGACAGTACCAAAAGAACCCGTCCGTACGCCCTTAATAAATACCCAGTTGGGGGAACTGGAAATAACGAATGAAAATACGGTGTATTTCCGGTACGGAATACCCGGCTTTGAGACTCTGACGAAATTCCTGATTGCCGATTTTAAGGATTTTTCACCGTTTAAGGTGCTGCAGTCTTTGGAAGATCCCGAAGTCACATTGTTGATTCTGGATATTAGTCTCATCGAAACCTCGTTCCGCTTAAAGATTCCCAACACCGATTTAAGAAAAATAAATATTGTCGGTAATGGTTACGACCAAAACGTGGAGGTTTTTGTTGTTCTGAAATATGACAAAACCGCGAAGAAATTCACGGCCAATATCAAAGCGCCCATCATCATTAATACACAAGAACAGATCGGTTGTCAGGTTATCCTTGATGACGACCTTTCGGTTCATTATCCACTAACCCCTGTTTAAATCATAAAAAGGATTCCATGGAGGGGAAATGTTAGTATTGACAAGGAAGTCAGGACAAAAACTCAGGATTGGTAACCGGATCGTAATCACCGTCCTGGATTGTTCCTCCGGCCAGATAAAAATCGGTGTCGAAGCTCCCAAAGAAATTCCCATTTACCGGGAAGAAGTCTATAGCCGGATCCAGGAAAAGAATCGATCTTCGCTGGTAACCGACACCCTCTCTCCCGGTTTGTTAAGCCGTCTCTTAAAAGGGATGAAATAAACGTATATGGTTATTAGATATGAAGGCTTAAGAGGAAAGCGTTCATGTGTGGTTTAAAGTGAATGGAAACAATGTTAAAGCGTCTAAGAGGAAATAAATAATGCATCAGAAACTTCAAATGGCAAACCGGTTATTGGAACAAAAATTATTTGCGAATGCGGCGGAACTGTACCGGGAGGTCTATACCAGTAAAAAAGATCCAGAAGCGTTGTACGGGTTGGCGATTTGCGCTTACCAGGAGGAGGAATTCGGAGATTCCCTGGATTACATCAATCAACTTTTACAAGTGGATCAAAAACATGCCGGCGCTTATAACCTGGCCGGGTTAATAGCCGCCGGAATGCAGGATTTTGAAGGAGCGAAAGCGTTGTTTGTCGCCGCGGTTGAGAGCGCGCCGACATTCCTGGAAGCACAAAGAAATTATGGTGAAGTCTTATTGGAATTAGAAGATTTCGAAAATGCCGTACGTGTTTTTAACGCGATATTGGAAAATCATCCCGAAGATGTCATAACATTAATCCGGATGGCCGAACTCTATGCCGAGGTAGAGCGACACAGAGATGCTGTTTTGCTGCTTGGATGTGCCTTGGATATCGAGCCTGATAATGTTGACGCGATGAATTTACTGAACAGGATACAGGAAGCGATTGCAACGGAGAAATAGAACTCTGAGAGTTCGGCACCCAATCGCTCGCGATTGAGATGGAAATATTAATGTCTGGTTTCCGCGGCCCGGGAATCAGATCCCGGTTAAAAAGCCTTGTCACGAAACAATTGTGAGTGACGGGGCGGAGCTATGCACAAGAAGTCCGGGAATTTCCCGGAAAGCTTTTTCGCTAGCCGGTCTCATCAATCCGGACACTGAAGCAATGCCTGTCAAAACGAAGAAAAAATATTCCAGGAACGGTAATAACCGTGCTGACCATTCAGCCTCCCGGCAATTGGATCGGGTCCATCGATATCTTGGCGAGGGAAAGTATGACCGGGCCTTGTCGCTGTTGGAAAAGATTTATCCGAAACGTCGTTATGATTTACACATGAACCTGTTGCTTGGGGAAGTACATCTTAAAATTGGTCAAAACCGGGAAGCGAATAAATATTTCGGTCGCGCCCTGGACATTGAGGGAGACAATTTCCAGGCTCTGTACGGAAAGGGGAAGACGTTTTATTTGGATGGAAATACCGAGGATGCCATTCGATACCTGAAAAGGGCAGCCGGGAACGAAGATTATCAGGCTGATGTGTACAACGATCTGGGAACCATTTTTGAAGAATTGAACGAAATGGATATAGCCGGGGACTACTACCGGGAGGCAATCCGGAAAAACGCGCAATATGTTTATCCGGTTGTCAATCTCAGCCGTCTCCTGATCAAGCAGGAAAAACCGACCGAAGCCCTGTCCCTTATTAATGATTTCATTGAGAATAACGGACCGGAGGAACGACTGCTGATCAACCAGGGAATCATTTACGAAATTCTGAATGATTATGAGAAAGCCGCCCGGATATTCAGCACTGTTTTGGACCGGAATCCGACGTATACCGATGCGTATTACAACCGTGCTTTCTGTTATTTTAAATTAGCCATGATTGAAGAAGCCCGGCAGGATCTGGAAAGCTATCTGAAAATAAAAGCGGATGACGAACAAGTACGCGGATTGCTGGCTCTGTCTTATACCCTGGAAGGAAAGTTCGTCGATTCCGTAGATACATGGAAAGAATTCCTTCCCAATTACCAGGATCTATCAAAAAATATTTCGCGGGCGGTGGCCCCTGACAAAATTGATCCGTTACAGATTCTGGAGGATTTCAACACCAACGGTAATGATACATCGAAAAACGCCCCGAATCTTTCGGTGGTGATACCGGTAATGGATGAAGAGGGATCGATAATTATCTTGTACGAAAAACTGAAGGGTGTCCTGGAGAAACTGGGACAGATTTACGAAATTATTTTTATCGACGATGGCAGTACCGACCGGTCACTGGAAATATTAACGGACATTTCCGCCAACGACGAGACGGTGTCGGTGATCAAATTCCGGCGGAACTACGGGCAGACGGCAGCCTTTGCCGCCGGGTTCAAGTATGCTTCCGGTGATGTAATCATCACCATGGATGCCGATCTGCAAAACGATCCGGAAGATATTCCGCGGTTACTGGCAAAAATGAGTGAAGGATATGATTTGGTGTCCGGGTGGCGGAAAAATCGCCGGGATAAAACAATTTCCCGGAAAATACCATCCTATATCGCCAACCGGATCATTAATAAGCTCATCGCCGGGAGTGGCGTCAAAGTGCATGACTTTGGCTGCTCGTTGAAAGCATATAAAAAGGGGATTGTGAAGAATATCAGGTTGTACGGCGAAATGCACCGTTTTATTCCGGCCTATGCAGCCTGGCTGGGGATCAAAGTGGCGGAGATTCCGGTAAAACATCATCCCCGGCGGTATGGGTATGCCAAGTACGGTTTGGAACGGGTCGGGCGGGTGGTCCTGGATATGATCACGTTGCGGTTCTTTACCGGTTTCCGATCCCGGCCGTTGCAATTTTTCGGAAAAGTCGCCGCTTTCGGAACCATCGTCGGACTCCTCCTGTCGGTGCTTTTGTTTGTTATGGGTAACCTGACGGGATGGGGGATTGATTTTCAGACCTTTTTAATAATGAGCATGTTTTCGGTGCTGGGCGGGGGGCAGTTTATCATTGTGGGTGTATTAAGCGAGATTATTATGCGCGGGTTTTTGGAAGCGCAGGACAAGGATGAATATGTCGTGGAAAATATTCTTCGGTCTTCGCCCTCCAATTTCACGTAATGGAAACCGATAATGGGAACATCGCGCGTTACATTTTCCTTCCGTCGGGTTTTTCAAAATGTTCCCATCGGGAATCGGAAACGATTAAAAGTATTTATTTGATACCATGTGCGGCATAGCGGGATTTTTCTATTTGGACCGGGAGCGCCGGGCCGAATCAAACGTCATCCAAAACATGACCGATACAATGGTTCATCGGGGGCCCGACAACGGCAGTTACTATTTAGACGGAAATGTCGCTTTGGGACATCGCAGACTGTCCATCATCGATTTGTCGGAATCGGCTAACCAGCCGCTCTGCAATGAAGATCAAAGAGTTTGGGTCGTGTTCAACGGTGAATTGTACAATTTCAGGACTCTCCGGCGACGGCTCAGGGAAAAGGGACATCGCTTCCGGAGCCAAACCGACACGGAAGTTATTGTACACGGCTATGAAGAGTGGGGCGTGGAGTGTTTTGAGCGTTTTGACGGCATGATGGCCGTGGCGATTTATGACAAAATCAAAAAGCGGATCGTTATTGCCAAAGATCGCTTCGGTAAGAAGCCGTTGTACTACACACTGCAAAACGGCGTGTTCGCTTTTGCTTCCGAACTGAAGGCGTTGATCGCCCATCCGGCTGTTCAGGCCAAAATATCCAGCCTGGCGATAGAACGCTATTTGGCGTACGAGTATGTGCCGACGCCGGAAACGATTTTTGAGAACATTTACAAGTTGGATGCCGCGCAGTATGGTGTGATCGCGACGCAGGGCGAGGCTCCCGAGCTGGCGATTCATGATTACTGGCAACTGGCCTTTGAACCGAAATACGATATTTCGATTGACGAGGCCTGTCAACAATTCCGCGAGCTGTTGGTTCGGGCGGTCGAGAAACGTCTCATAAGCGATGTCCCCCTGGGTGTGTTTCTTTCCGGTGGGATTGATTCGACCTCGATTACCTGGGCCATGGCCGAAATTACCGAAGCGAAGAATATTCAGACCTTTTCCATCGGATTCCGGGAAAAATCGTTTGATGAATCGAATTATGCCCGGCAGGCCGCCGATTATTTTGGCACCCGCCACCGTTCGAGGATTTTCAACGTGAATACACTCCTGGAAAGTTTGCCGGAAGTTATCCGGCTGCTGGATGAACCCCTTGCCGACGCATCCATCCTGCCGACCTATCTATTGTCCGGGTTTACGCAGGAATATGTTACGGTCGCCCTCGGGGGAGATGGCGGCGATGAATTGTTTGCCGGGTACGATCCCTTTATTGCCCACCGGATCGCAAGGGTGGTGGAGCATTTTCCGCCATCCGTTTTGAGCGGTATGCGCTGGTTCGCGAAGCGACTACCGATCTCGGATAAAAACATGAGTTTTGATTTCCGAATGAGACATTTTATGAAGGGGCTTATTCCCGAATTCAAGGGCATTCCGGAATTGCGTAATCAAGCCTGGCTGGGACCTTTCGAGCCGAGACGGTATCTGAAACCGCGCAACGGAAACCATTCCCTGCATGAAATATACGCGCCGACAATTAAACGAATGAACAAGTGGCTGAAGGATGTGGACCGCTTGTCGAGCATCTATATTAAAACCTACATGCACGATGACATTCTGGTAAAGATTGATCGTGCCAGCATGATGAATTCCCTGGAAGTTCGCAGCCCGTTTCTGGACACGGAGTTGGCGGAATTCGCGGCGCGGCTGCCGGCGCATTTTAAAATTAAAGGCTTAACAACCAAATACATCATGAAACGGGCTCTGCGAGGATACGTGCCGGATTCAATACTGCACCGTAATAAGAAAGGCTTCGGAATTCCCCTGTCAAAATGGCTGCGGAACGATTTAACCGTCGCTTCCCGGACATTGGGACGGAAATTACCGAAATACTTTCCTCATATTTTTGACAAATCGGAGATAAACAACATGGTTTCGAACCATCAGCAGGGACTGGATGACGCGCGGAAGGAGATCTGGACAATGATGATGTTGGACGGTGTCTGTTTATCCGAAAACAAACCCCTGGAGGTATGAATTGGAAAAATTTGCCGTTGTTTCAACCCCGAGATCCGGTTCGGTATTCTTCGGAAGAATCCTGGGCAGCCATCCCCGGATTCAATGTTATCCGGAAATATTTCATCCCGACAATTACACGGCGGATTGGTCGTTTTACTTTTTCTGGCTGCAAAAGGTGCGGGAAGACGGTTATAATCTTACCCATTTTCGCACCGGGTCCATTTTGGCGGAATATCTTGAAAGCATCTTTTCGGATCACAATGATGTTATGGCCACTGGTGTCGATATTAAGTACAACTATTTTGGCCTATTTCCCGGACAAACCAAAATTATTAAACAGGCCATTCCCAAAGCGCTGCATTTGATTCGGAGAAATATTCTGAAAACAATGATTTCGTTCGAATTATGTGAGCGAAGGAAAGAATTGGGACGCAGGAGCCACGGCACGGAAAAAGTTCCGCCGGTGAAATTAACCATCAGGCCGGATCGGCAACTGCTTGAGAAGCTGGAATTACGTAAGGATGAAATCGATCGTTTCCGGAAAGCGTTGAAAAATGAATTCGAAACCCTGGAAATATTTTACGAAGATTTTTTCCCGCCCTCCGCGTCGGAATCTTCGACAACCGCTCCGGCGGTATTAAAACAAATTTACGAATTTTTGGCCATTGAGGAGGAAAACCTCCCTGTTTCGACAAATCTGAAAAAAACAAATTCTGATCATTTGTCCGATTTAATCGAAAATTATGAAGAAATCAGGTCTTTCCTGGTTGCCAATGGTTGGGAACACTTGTTTGATGAAAGCGGATCCCCCTCCGCCGGGCCGGACGGGATTGACAAAACCGAACTTGTCCGTAAGGGTGAACAGTATCTTGGTCGGGGTGATCTGGTAAATGCGTTGCAAATATTCAAAGAACTGTTCATGGCTGATCCCTATGACAAGCAGGTCGTTTGTTATGTCGGATCAATCTTGAGTGGTATCGGCAAATCCGAAGACGCCCGGAACGTGTACCAACTCTATTTACAAAAGTATCCCGATGATCCGGAAGTGGCGGAGTTATATCGAAATCTATTGTCCTGATTGTGTTGATTGATGAAAATCCTGGTGATTAATCACGAGTATCCGCCGGTGGGAGGCGGCGCGGCCACGGTGACGAAGGAGTTGTTGAGACGCCTGGTGGACGCCGGCATTGAAGTCGCGTTGTTGACCGGTGAAAACCCGGACGATTCCACCGCGGAAGCCGATAAACCGCGTTTCCCGGTTTTCCGCGTCCGTTCCGGGAGAAGAACCGTGGCGGAAGGCTCCTATCGCGAATTCGTTCAATTCTTCATCGCTTCGTTGTTCGTGTTACCGAAAATACGGAAACAGTTTCGGCCGGACGTGGTCCTGGCGTTTTTTACACTGCCGGGAGGATTGACGGCATTGGTTCAGAAATGGCTTTATCGAACGGACTATATCGTGTCAATCCGGGGGGGCGATATCCCCGGATTTGAAATGAGTCCCGCCCTCCGTTTCTTTCACTGGTTATTGCGACCTGTTATTCGTCTGGTATGCCTGAAGGCGCGGAAAGTGCATGTGAATTCGACCCGTTTAAGGGAGCTTACGGAAAAGCTCATTCCCGGGAAAGAGATCACTTTGATTCCCAACGGGGTAAACTTCCCCGGTGAATGGTTTCATGTGGGGTGGGACAGCGATGAAATTCGGTTATTGTTTGTCGGTCGATTGTCCAGACAGAAGAATTTGTCGGTTTTTCTTAAGGGGCTTGCCAAGCTGCCACCCGAATACCGACGTGCTTGTAGATTTACTATTGTCGGCGACGGTCCGGAGAAAAATAATTTACAGGAGCTGGTTCGAAATTTCCGGTTGGCGGATCGGGTCACTTTTGCCGGGTGGCTTCCACGTAAGGAATTGACGGAATATTATTTGCATCATCAGGTATTGGTATTGCCTTCCCTGGATGAGGGAATGTCCAACACAGCACTGGAGGCAATGGCGTGTGGTTGTTTGTTGTTGAGTTCGGAACGCGGCGCATTGGATTGGGGCGATTTACATTTGAGCAATCACTGGGTGGTAAAAGATAGTATGGTTCCGGAACGATGGACGGAAATTCTGGAGCGGATTATTTTACATACGGAGACGATGCGGGAAGATGCCGAAATAATGCGGGCTTATGTGCGGAATACACTCGCGTGGGAGACGTTAATTCCCCGTTATCTGCGTCTGGTCACTGATGCGAATTATTCGTTTCGGTATAATGCCTGATGAAAAGGCCGGCTAAATGATCGGGAGCCAAACAAGTATACCTGGCAGGGAATCAAGGGAAAGGATTTTTGTGGTGGATAAGGTTAATGGAATGATATCCGATCAATTTGATTTCGGGGAAAATTGGAAAAATTATTCGGCGTCCATCCTGGATGATAAAAGGCTTGCCGACGCCCGTCGGGCGTTGGTGGATCTCTTCGGTAAAGATCGGTTGCACGGTTGTTCTTTTCTGGATGTGGGGTCCGGTTCCGGAATTGTATCTGTCGCCGCTGCGCAGTCGGGCGCGCGTGAGGTCGTGGGAATTGACATTAATCCGAAATGTATTGAAGTTGGTGAAAGGAACGCGAATCGTTTTATCAGGGGGCGCGTTGATATCCGTTTTGAACAGGGCTCGGTATTGGACAGAGACGTCATGGAGAAGTTGGGTGTGTTTGACATTGTTTATGCCTGGGGATCGTTACACCATACCGGTGATATGTACCGGGCGATCGGGAATGTCTTGCCGCATGTGAAATCCGGGGGAGTGCTGTGTCTTGCCATTTACAAATATCATTTCACATCGCCGGTCTGGCGGGTAATCAAAAGATTTTATAATCTGTCTCCGAAATGGTTGCAAAAATTCTGGATAGGGTTATTCTACCCAATTATTTATATAGCGAAGTTCCTGGTGACTTTCCGGAGACCGGGCAAAATGGAACGGGGGATGGGATTTTATTACGACGTGGTTGACTGGCTGGGCGGTTACCCGTATGAATACGCCACGGAAAAAGAGATTGTGGATTTCGTCCTGCCGAGGGGTTTTCGACATATCAGGACGATCCCGACCAAGGTCCCGACGGGCAACCAGGAATACTTGTTCGAAAAAAGTAATTAACTACACTCTATTGTATTTTTCAATCTTGATTAAATCATTCCGATTACCGGAAAAACACGAGTACGAAGAAGAACCGGGTATTGGACATAAAAAACTTCTCGTTGATATTGCAATCCGAATTTTTCTGAGCTCCCCCTCCTGTAAGAGGAGGGGGTAGGGGGCGGTCATAATATCTGAATTCATCCTTTTTTTTCTTCAAACACTGTCATTTCAGACACCCAATACACCTGCTTAAACAGTTGTCGTCTGAACTTAAATCCCTCAGTTCATCGGCCCTTAAGATGTTGCCCTGATTTGTGCTCCCACGGAATGGGGTTAATCCTGAGGATCCTTCGGATTTGCTTTTGTTTTGGTCTGTTAGCGACAGGATGGTTCATGGTTCAAAAGTGTGGAAACAAGTTCACGGTTTTATTTCTTCGAATGATACTCAGATCAAAGGATGTGTTCAAAATTTTCATACCACCCCTGTGGTCCCCTCCTATGATCCACGACTTCGTCGGGACAGGCAGGAGGGGATGTTACAACGCCCAATCCGCCAACCAAAAGACAAGTCCCCAACCGGTAGTTAATGCCGGTAAAGTGGAAAATACAAGAGTTAAGTAATTAAGAAATAACCCGGGTAACCAATAATGCCTTTTTCAACTTATGATACCTGGTATAACCGGGGTCGCGATTTATACCGACGGTTGTTGTTCCCTTCTCCGGCAATTCGCCCATTGCAACCACCACAGGATTTGCCGGAGGTGGAATTACGAAGTCCGGTTTTTATCGTTGGGTCCGCTCGCTCCGGGACGACAGTACTATCACATCTTTTGCAAATGCATCCGGCAATAATCCGTACCCGGGGAATCCCGGACGGAGAAGATACGGCAATGTGGGTTAAATATGCCGGGGCTGAAATTGCCGGTATCGGGTCCGGGCGCGCAAAACAGGCTATCGGGTCTTCGGTCTGTAAATCGATGGATGAAAACGACGTCGAGGAGGAACGAAGAAAATGGCTTCGGTATCACTTATGGCAGAAATACCAGCGGAATTATCCCGAAAAACATATTCTGAATAAAAATTCACATCTGAGCAACAAGCTGCCATTTGTGCAAAAAATATTCCCAAAGGCAAAAATTATCCATTTGATTCGTAATCCCGCCGCTACCATCGCTTCCTTACGGAAGACATTATTGGATCATCGCAAAATCGTTTTTGAGTTGGCGAATGATAAATACCCTTGTTGGAACATTCATCCGGTAACAAATGGTAGATACAAAGGGAATCTGAAAAGCAATCGTTTGTTTCGCGAAAACCGAGTCGATCTGTTGGCGGAATATTGGTGTAAGCTAAATCAGGGCATACTTGACATCAAACAGCGTTATCCGGGTATGAAAATTTTGACGGTACGATATGAGGATTTAGTAAACAATCCCCGGGTGGAACTGGAAAAGATTGAGTCATTTATAGGGTTGGAATTTTATGACAGATCAATAAATACATTGAATACGAATCGTATCGATCAGTGGAAAAAATTGTTGACGGGAATGGAAATTAATCAAATCCGCAACATTCTATCCGAAGGAAATATAAATTTTAAATACAATTTGAGCTGAAGATATTGCCATCCGGAACATGCTACAGATACCATGTCCTCTTTGTAATTCCGGCGAAAATAATTTTTCATTTATACTGAATAATTGGACAATTGTCGAGTGTAAACAATGTGCCTTTAAATATGTTAATCCACGTCCTGCACAAAATGAAATTGAAGAAATGTATGGTAGCAACAACCATAATGACACAATGGTTGTTCAGGTCCATCAATCATATTATGGAAAGGGACATATCCAGGATCAGGCCCATTATCAAAAAGAACTAAAAATAATAAGACGTTTACTGCCCGGGGGTAACGGTACGCCTATGCTTTTGGATTTCGGTTGTGGTGACGGTTCATTTCTAAAGGTCGCTCGTCTGAACGGCATGGATGCATATGGGTGTGATATAGGTTCATGGAATATGAATATGATTGATGAAGAATTAAGACAAAAAATCTATGTAGGTAATTTTGAAGATGCGCCTTATGAGGACGGTTTATTTGATGTAATATATTCACATGCTGTTTTTGAACATCTTTATAACCCCAGGATGGTATTAACTGAATTATCAAAAAAGTTAAAGGAAAACGGTCTTTTAATGATAACCGGTATACCAAATGTCAGGTCGCTGTTTATCAATCTTGGGATTGATTCTTTCGATGGTAACATTCCATTAATTCATTTGAATTATTTCTCAAAAAAAACATTGTCGGAATTATTGACAGTCACGGGTTTTGAAATATTACAAATCAAAACGTGGGGGGTCCCCTTGCGTTTAGCATTCCGTAAAAAGGCTATCCGGGGAGAGGAAAAGGATAACATTATTGACTGGGAAGATAAGATTTTGGGTAGTTCTATGGTAAAAATGCTGAAGAAGCTGAGTCTTTTCCCTGTTGCGAAAAAAAGTATTAACGCGATGTTAAATTTAATAAATGGCGGCGCCGTGATTGATATTATAGGCAGAAAATTATCCGGATAAAGGCTCCCGAACGGATTATTACGGTTTAGAATGAGAATATTACATGTTATCGATCACATTGATGCGGGAGGCGCACAGGATATACTTTTAAATATATTGCGATATCACCCGGAAGATGTTCATAATTATGTCTTTTTTTTCAGACCGATTGAAAATGACAGATTAAAAATATTCCGTCAATATGCGGAATGTAAGCTGTTTGTTTTTCCCGTGATTTTGTTTCCCAAAGTGTTGATCGCGTTGGTTCGGAGCTACAAAGAAATCCGTCCGGATATAGTACATGCCCATTTGGAATTCAGTTGCCTGCTGACAGTCCTTTTACGAAAAATTTTAAGGCGGTTGGTAATATCTATTTATTCCATCCCGGCGCAGGTCGGACCGCTGAAAAAGTTAACTTTGCTTACATGTTCAAGGTTTGCGGATTGGGTTTTCGTTGGCGACCGGATTCAAACAACTTATTATTCCAAAGTGAACTCAAAAATATCCTTGATCAGCCTTGGCTCAAGTTATAAGGACTGGTACCGGAAAAATAATAAAAGTCGTGCGCAGTGGCGTAGGGAGTTTGGTTTTGAACCGGAGGAAACGCTCCTTCTTCATATCGGGAGATTTGTCCCGGAAAAGGGTCATGTATTGGCAATGGAGATCGCCCGGGAGCTCCTGACGCGCGGGCAGGCAATAAAGATCATTTTCATCGGATATGGGAATCGATCTTACTATCAAAAACTAATCGCCTTACGGGATACGTTGAATCTGACGCAAGAGGTTATCTTCGTGTTCACGATGGATATTTATCCATGGCTTTATTGTGTGGACGGGTTCCTTTCCACATGTATTAATGAAAATATGGGGGTTGTTATTTATGACGCGGTGTCCGCCGGACTGCCGGTTTTTAGTCGGGACACCGGAACCATCCGTGAAGTGATCAAACACGGTCGAAACGGGTTGTTGACCAATAGTCGAAAACAACTGGTGGATTACATCGATTCATATTTCAGGAATGGGGCGCGGAGCGTCAGCTATGATTCCGATAAATATAATAATGAAAAAATAATTCCCCGATATTACCAGACATATACCCATGTGTTGGCAAACTGAAGCTGAAAGTCGTATTCGTGAGATATTGGATTGTCGGGATGTTTGTTTAACAAGTAATGCAACTACCGCTTTATTTGCCTTAATTAAGGGCGACGGAATAAAACGTGTTATTCTACCGGTTAATATATGTTTCAGTGTTCCCTTCGCGGTGAGAACGGGCGGTGCGGAAGTTGAATTTGTGGATGTCAATCCGGAAAACGGATTAATGGATGTTTGTCACCTGCAAAACACCGTAATCGATGCCAAAACGGCATTGATTGTTCCTCATCTGTATGGTAAAACCGCCAACACATTCGAGGAAATAATTACCTGGGCGGAAGAGAACAATGTCATGGTTGTTGAAGATATAGCTCAATGTTTCGGTGGCCATTTCCGGTCCGAATATTTAGGATCTTTCGGAGCCTTTGCTATTGCCAGTTTTGGTAAAGGGAAAAATATTGACTTCGGTTTCGGAGGCGCACTGATAAGCAACCGTTCCTCTCTGGGGAAAATAAGAGCGGAGCTACAAAGCTTACCGCGCCTTAGCGGGAACTCACTCGAGGAAAAAGAACGGTTAGAGCGAACGTATACCAGGGGACATTATCATAATCAATCGCTTGTTTGGTTTCAACAATTTTACCGGCGATTGCAGAAGACCAGAACAGTGTTTTTAAATGATATCTCGGGTTTCCCGTTAAATGGGGGTGTCGATTTCCATGGAATTGAAAAGAGAAATTCCGAAAGACATGATTTGGGGGCAAAGATTCGAGGATTGCTCAAACAACGATTTGAGAACATTTATGTTGAGGAAGCTCCCGACACCGGCGTATGGTGGCGTGTTCGGTTGGTTATCCCGGATTTAACCCGGCATGACCTTGTATTGTCAACCCTGATCCAAAAGGGAATAAAGGTCAGCAAACTATATGGAGCTGTAACCCGGCTTTTCAATGGTGATGAGCAATATCCCGGTCATGAAAAATTTTACCGGGAATCGCTTTTCGTCGACATTATCGAAGAGAATCTGGATCGATTGGTCCGTTGGAATTAACACTCACTTGTATTCAGCCTTCTTATCTCCCCTGGAAGGGATATTTCCACCTGATCCGGCGGGCGGATATTTTTGTTTTTCATAATGATCTCCAGTACACCAAGCAGGATTGGCGTAACCGCAATAAAATTAAGTGTGCCAATGGCACGATTTGGTTAACCGTACCGGTAATGTATACCCATGTTCACCAGCGAATAAATGAAATCAGAATTGACAATACCAAAAAATGGCGACAGGCCCATTGGAATAAATTGCGGGAGAATTATCGACAGGCTCCCTTTTGGCAGGATTACGCACCATTCTTTGAGCGGGCCTTTACCAAACCCTGGGAAAAACTGGAAGACCTCGATATTTTTTTTACGAAACGGATTTGTGAGTTGTTGGATATCAGGACAGAAATGATTTGTTCTTCGGAGTTGGATCTGAAAGGGCATAAGACGGAAAGATTAATTGATTTATGTCAGAAGATCGGGGCCACGCGTTACATTAGTGGCCCTACAGCGAAAGCGTATCTGGAAGAAGAGAAATTCATTTCGGCCGGGATATCCCTGGAATACATGGTTTATGACTATCCGGAGTATCCCCAGTTATGGGGGGATTTTGTTCACGAGGTTTCGATTGTGGATATGCTTTTTAATTTGGGTCAACGAACGGGAGAGCATATATGGGGGACTTAGCCGTGAATGTCTGGGTCTCTCCGAAGTGGTCTCACAGGCTTTATCGGTTTGTGTATAACCGGGTACGTCGGTCGCCGTTTATTAACCGGATCTTCCATACAATTACTCAAGCTCCGGTAACCGTGAAAATTGCACCTTATCGTTGGGTGTACAAAAAAGTGGTGGAAAGCTATGCCGGACGCTACACGCAAGTACCTCCGCACCTGGAAATAAACATTACCAATAGTTGTAACGCCCATTGCGTAATGTGTCCTCCGGCAGTGCACATGGGCAAGGATATTATGTCAAAAGAATTGTATGAAAAAATTGTAT
>Ga0256830_1000889_pt1 | contig 22175 bp, 22 predicted proteins | sample 128326metaG_FD_190537 | JGI IMG/M metagenome (GOLD analysis project Ga0256830, IMG submission 190537) | Hydrothermal vent microbial communities from Lau Basin, Pacific Ocean - 128-326 | ecosystem: Environmental > Aquatic > Marine > Hydrothermal vents | place: Pacific Ocean: Lau Basin | collected... | reverse complement strand
GCCAACGTGGTGCTTTCCCAGGCATTTGGGAAGGCAGAAGGAATCGTGGTGGATACCCATGTAAAGAGAGTCTCCCAGAGACTCGGCTTAACCAGGAACAATAATCCAGAAAAGATAGAAGAAGACTTGATGAAAATAATACCCCGGGAAAAGTGGATTACTTTTCCCTTTCGATTAATCCTGCACGGGAGAAATATCTGCAAGGCAAAAAAACCTAACTGTCAACAATGCATCCTGAGCAACCTCTGCTCATTTTACGGCCACAGCGGGGAAGGAATAGATAAGGGCTCAGGCTCATAAGTTATGATGCTCTGACATCACAAGTGAGTAGCTTGGTCCCGGCGCATGTCGGAGCACCTATGCCTCCATGTTAGACTATAGACATTAGACGGAAAGACAAATGATACGGGGAACCAACTCAGTATTCACTGTTTACTATTTACTATATTCCCTCGCTACTAACTACTGTTTACTATATTTTCAGTCAACAGTCTATGGGCTATAGTCTAAGGTCTAAAATCCTGGATGCCTGCTTCCGCAGGCATGACAGGCGGGCTGGTTACTTATCATTCTTGCAAATCCTAACATCCCTCAAAATCCTATTCCAGGAAGCCAGGATTACCAACATACCAGGCTACCGAGTTACCATTCACTGTTCACTGCTTACTGTTTACTGCTTCCCCAGTCTACAGCCTAAAGTCTACGGTCTAAGGTCTAAAATCCTGGATGCCTGCTTTACCACTCATGATTTAAGAGGCTTGGATTTCTACATTCTCTTGAGTTAAGAAGCCAATTAGGGTATATAAATAAGGCATGAAGATATACTGGAAAGTATTGAATAAAAAGCAAGCTAAAATTTTACCATATCTTTCTTTTCTGAAAACAAAAGGATTCTATTTAGCTGGAGGAACCGCACTTGCTCTCAGAATCGGACATCGTACTTCTTTAGATTTTGATTTCTATACAGGTAAGGATTTTAAACCGGAGCAAATTTACTCCCAATTTCAGGAAGAAAAACCAAGGGAAATTTTTTATTAAGAATGGTCTCTGAAGATACATTGCTTTTAGAAGTAAATGATATTGCTATCAGCTTATTTACCTATCCATATTCTTTAATTAAACCTCTCACGAAGAGCGAGTATCTCAATATTGCCTCTCTGGAAGATATTGCAGCAATGAAAATGATAGCTATTATTCAAAGGGGAATAATGAGAGATTTTATTGACTTGTATTTTTTGCTCAAGAAACTCAGCCTGGAGAATGTTTTAAAATTTGCCAAAAAGAAATACCCAGGTTTTAATGAATATTTAGCCCTTCAGTCATTAACCTACTTTGAGTATGCGGAAAAAGAAAATAATACAAGAAAATTTAAACTCTTTCTACCTTTTGACTGGGCAGAGGCAAAACAATATTTTATTATTGAGGCAAGAAGAATAAAAGAAAAATGGGGGGAAAATGCAAAAAAAAGATTCCTGAATTTGTGGCTCCTTGCCTCTGGTCTTACAACATTGACCAGATAGACTTGGAGAAGGACAAAGAAATTATTATCACTATGGTTTTAAATTACGGAGATGTGAAACGAATCAGATGGCTTTATTCCGTGTATAGCGAAGATGACATTAAACAGGTAATTTCTAACCCTCGCAGAGGTCTCTGGCTTCCGAAAGTATTAAATTTCTGGGAAACCGTCCTGGGAATTGAAATTCCTGAATCTAAAAAAGAAAAGGCATTGCGCAAATTTACCCCTTTTTAATTTTAATACCGGGGAAATGCGAGTTATTTTATGAATGGGAAAAAGGAGGATAATTATGTCTAAAGCAAAAGTAACTCCTAAAAAATCTCTATGGCCAGCACAAAAAAAGAGATGCTGGAAGCCTACAATGCGCTATTAGCACAAATCCAGGAAAAATCAGAAGCACAAATTACTCCAGAAAGAAAAGCAGAGAAAGAGAAAGTCAAGGAGATTGAAAAATTGGTAGATTCCTTATCTTCGGAAAAAATCGCCAAAGAAACCAGTAATCTAAAAATAGAAATCAGTAAAATGTTGGGAGAACTTTCAGCAAGATTGGAAAATGCAGTTAATAAATTCAAAGATATCCAAAGAGCTATAAATTTCAAAGAGAAAGAGCTTAAGGAAGTATACGAAATAGAGAAATCAGCCGGAACTTTATTAGCATTGGTGGAAGCACAAAATCAAAAGCGCAGGGAATTTGAAGAAGAGATGGAAAAATTGCGTGCAGAATGGGAAAAGGAAAAAAGAGAGGAAGCTAAAAAACGCGAAAGGGAAAGAGAAGAATATTTATATACATTCAAACGGGAACAACAACTGGCAAAAGATAGATTTGAAGATGAAAAGGCAAAATTGGAAAAAGAGATAAACCTTAAAAAGGAAGCAGCTGAAAAAGAATTAGCAGAACGGGAAAAAGCCATAGCTGAGAAAGAAGAAGAATTAAAAGAATTACGAAAAAAGGTTGATACTTTCCCCGGTGAGTTAGAATCCGCCATTAAAAAAGCAGTTAAAGAGACAACGGAAAACCTCCAGGAAGAAGCAAAGAACAGAGAAGAATTGTTGAAAAAAGAGTTTGACGGAGAAAGGAACGTTCTCACCACCCGCATCAAATCTTTAGAGGAAACTGTAAAACAGCAGAACGAACAAATCATCAGACTATCCCAGCAACTTGAAAAAGCATACCAGAAAATTCAGGATATTGCCGTCAAAACTGTAGAGGGGAAATCTCTTTCTACTTTACAGGGGATTCTCAGCGAACAGACAAGAAAGAACGGATAATTTCCAGATTCCAGACTACGGGGACATTCATCTTATTTACACCCCCGAGGTGTAAAAAGTGTAAGAATTCTGTGGGGGAAAGGTAAAATTTGCTATAATCATAGCAAAAAAAGGAGGAGAAAAAATGAGAAGGATAGGGTTATTTCTGTTTGTTTTGGGAGTTTTGTTTTTCTTTTCAGGATGCAGTGATTTTAATGCAAGTTCTTCCGGGAGCTCTAATGGAACCTCTCAGAGTGTGGAGAAAGAAGTGGAGGATAATCTTTCCAAGATGGAAAGCACCGTGGAGAAAGCAGGGAACTTTGAATCCGCAGGCTGGTCAACCATGGAGTATATGAATAACCTGGTAAAAATAGGAAAACCTGCGGTGCCAAAGGTTTTAGAGGTGGTGAAGGATAAGAGTAAAAATCCTGTGTTTCGTTCCCTTTTAATTCATGAGGTTCTGGGAAACATAAAAGATGAAATCTGCATAGAACCTCTTATAGATATAGCAGAGGATAATACGGAGAATGAGGGAGTAAGGAAGAATGCAGTAAAAGTTCTGGGGAAATTCAAAGACAAAAGAGCTTTACCCCTGTTAGGAGACCTTCTTTACAGCAAAAGCGACTCCTTAAAAAAAGCCTCCCTTTACGCTCTGGGAGGATACTATGATAGTGAAGATGCTGCCCTGACAGTGATAGATTTTTTAAAAAATAGCGAGGATGAGGGAGATAGGATGCTTGCCTGTAAAGTACTGGGGAGCATAGCCAATCCAGTAGCCATACCATTTTTGATAGATAGTTTAAAGAATGGTAAGGGAAGGGGAGAGAAACTCTGGGCCGCCTATGCTTTAGGGGCAAGGAACTTAAGGAGTGAGGAAGGTATTCAGGCTCTGAGGGATGCCTTATATGATGAGACTGCTCCTCAGAGAGAAATACTGGTGGCTTTAATCAACCAGAGAGAGCATGAGATAGTGAGAGAATTTTTAAGATACCTGGTAGAGGAACTTAAGAAAAACCCTGATAGGAAGAAAAGAGATAATATTGAGTGGCTTTTAGACGGAGCAGGTGAAACTTATTTTACCTACAAGATAAAAGACCCTGAAGTGGTTCCTATTCTGGAGGATGCCCTGGAATTGTGTAATTCTGGAATGGCTAAAGCATCGTTATCTTGGGCTTTACACTTCATTACGGGGAAAGATTATCAACAGGGTAAATACGGCATTCCTTACTTCAGACAGCATAAAAAAGAAGTTTTAAAGAAAGAAAAAGAGATTTTAGAGAAGCGCAGGAGGGAAAGGAATGAAGGGAATAAGTAGAATATTACCCATATTACTGTTATTTTCTTTTACTCTGTATGCTCAGGGAGTAAATCCAAACTGTGAGAAAGGAGATGCTATATTCAGAGACCTCTGGTTTTTCTTCTCCAATGTGGGGCATTCTGCTATATATCTTAACAGTGACTCTAAATTCGCAGAAAAAGGACAGCCTGATAATTATAATAAGACTGACCCCCGCACTGCTCCCCTCTTAAACTCAGACCTTAAACATTCTGTGATACAGGCAAATGGAACCTCACCTCAGGACCAGAATAAAATGCTACCTCTTACTGCCAGGACCTTTGAAGGGTTTTTAAATGGTCAAAGATACTGGGGTGCTTTTAATGGTGTCCCTGGAGGACTGACTTATGAGCAAAGGAAGAAAGTAGTTTACTATGCCTGGCTTCAGATAGGATGTGATTATGTTTTTCTCCGCTGGCCAGCCATAAAACTTCCCTCCCTTTACCGGGATGACGGGAAAAGAGTATTCATAGGTTCTTTCAGGTGCGATGGGTTGGTGGAGTATGTTTATGAGTCTATAAATATACATGATGAGCGAGGCGATAACCCCAACGACTGGGGATTCTTTACCGAGGAGGAGGAGAAGCATCTTATAAGTACTTTTTATCCCCGTGCTCTTGCTGACAGAATGTACGAAGAACAGGGCAAAGAATTTCCGGTTTATTCTCCCCCTCAGATAAAAGAGATTACCCTGAAAGATTCGGAAGGGAACCCCATAGAACCTGATGAGGAGGGGGTTTACCAGGTTTCAGGGAAGATAACCATAGAAGCGAATATTTCTGATGGGGATTATGGCTCGGGAGTGGACAGGATGGTGGTTCTGGTGGAGGATGATGCGGGAGATACCTTTTACCTTAATGGAGAAGAATATGTAGAAGGTAATACTCAAATCCCGGAAGAAAGCCTGGATGACCATGATGAGGATGTGGAGGGAACTTACACCTTAGCATGGGACACTGATATAAAAGATGAGCAGAACAACCCCCTTTTCCCTCCCGGCTATTACACCCTTCATGTTCTAGCCTATGACCAGGCAGGGAATGTAAAGGAAGAGACTATTGAGGTAGTGAAAAAAGGGGATAATTTATGGAAAGTATATAGAAAATTTGATGTACATGAAGATTATGATACTTATGTTCCTACCCCGGAAGATTTTGGGGAGTACTGGAAGGAATGGGAAGACTCCTATATTTTGATCCCCAAGGATACCTCGAATGGAAGCTTAGGGGGGAACTGGGTAATTTTAGGATTCAGAACATATGTATATGTATCAGAGCCTTTAGATTTAGATATAGGCATAATCGGAGATGATGGAGTAGCTTTGTATGTAAACGGAGAGTTTGTTTGTGGAAGAGGAAATGCAGAAGACCCTATGGCATATGGAGTAATGCATCTTCTACCAGGATGGAACAAGATAGAAGCATTAGTTTATGATGGTCCCGACGTTTGCTGGCTTGAGTTTGATAAAAAAATCGGTGATTATGTGGAGATTATAGATCCTGAAAGAAGAGAATGAATCTTACAGGGAAATACCTATAGCTCTCCTTATGATTCCCCTCAAACTTTCCAGATAAGATTGCAGCACCATGTGGATGGCGAAAGCATCCAATTTTCTCTATCCGGGGGACTCCCCTAGAAGTATATCTTTCATCCCGGATGTTGCTTCTAAACTTAAGAACAAAGAAAGGTTAAGCAATAATGTGATAAAAGAAATTATTCTCCTAAAGCCTTTTACCAACGTAATTATTTTATTTGACGGGAGGCCATTAAAATGGTAATATTCTCTCCATGAATAGTAAAATGAAGCTCAAATTGGGTTTACCGAAAGGAAGTCTGCAGGAATCAACCCTGCAACTGTTTAAAAAAGCCGGGTATAGTGTTTACGTGGGGGCAAGGTCATATTTCCCGGTTATAGACGATGAGGAGATTCAGCTCTATCTTATTAGAGCGCAGGAAATACCGCGTTACGTGGAAGAAGGCTCCCTGGATGCGGGGATAACCGGAAAAGATTGGATTATGGAAAGAGGAGCAAAAGTTAAGGAAGTTACTGAACTTGTCTATGCCAAAAGCGGTCTTAAACCGGTAAAGTGGGTTCTGGCTGTGCCGGAAGATTCTCAGATTAGAGAGGTCAAAGATTTAGCAGGAAAGAGGATTTCTACGGAATTGGTGGAAGTTACCAAGAAATATCTTAAGGCAAGAAAGATTAAAGCAGAGGTGGAATTTTCCTGGGGAGCAACCGAAGTTAAGCCGCCTCTTTTTGCTGATGCAATAGTAGAGCTGACAGAAACAGGCACATCACTCAGGGCACATAAACTAAGAATCCTGGAAGTAATCCTGGAGTCAACCACTCGCTTTATTGCCAATCATGCTTCTTACCAAGATGAGTGGAAGAAAAGGAAGATTGACAGGATTGCCTTGCTTATTAAGGGCGCTCTGCTTGCCGGAACGAAAGTTGGTTTGAAGATGAATATAGAAGAACAAAATTTGCCTAAAATCCTAAATATTCTTCCGGCCATGAAGAAGCCTACCATCTCCCATCTCTCCCAGAAAGGATGGGTAGCTGTAGAAACAGTATGTGACGAGAAGGAAGTAAGATACCTTATTCCCTTACTCAAAGAAAGCGGTGCAGAGGATATAATAGAGTATCCTCTTAATAAAGTTATCTACTGATATTTTATCTCCGTGTTGGGTGTGGAAATTAAAACTGTAAAATATCTGTTTGTTCTTCTGGTGCTCTCCTTTTCTGCATCTCTTTTCTCCATGGAGAAAGATTATTCTTCTGCCTGGGCTCATTTCTTAGCCAGTGAAGTTTACAAATGGCAGGGAGAAAAAGAGAAAAGCCTGTCAGAGCTTCGAAAAGCCTACAAGGAAGAGCCTTCTTCCCTGTACCTGAAAGAGGAATTATCCCTCTCTTTGCTCCGGCAAAACAAAAGGGAAGAAGCACAGCGTTTACTGGAAGAGCTGGAAAAGGAAGCAGGCAATAAAAAATCTGTCTACCTGATGCTTTCTCTTCTCTACAGTCAAAAGGGGGAGGAGAAAAAGTCACTTCGGGTGATGAATAAGGCATTCCGCAAATTTCCTAACGATCCCCGGATAATACTTATTCTGGTGGAAAAATACTTAAAACTTAAAAGGCACAGAAAAGCAAAATATCTGGGAAGAGACCTACTTTTACTTTCACCCCCACCCAAATACTTGACCTCTCTGGGGATACTCTATCTTAGTTATGGAATGGAAGAAGAAGGAGAGAAGATACTTCTAAAAGTACTCCAGGAGGAGCCCAAAAATTACCGGGCTATTTTAGCACTGGGAACTTACTACGAAATGAAAGGAGAGCTATCAAAAGCCAAAGCTTTCTACAAGAAAGCCCTGGAGATAAATCCCTCCTCTATTTTCTTTTATCACAGAATAGCTGCAATAGATATGCAAAATGGCAACTGGAAAGAAGCACTCTCCCTGTATAAGGTAATTCTCCTTCTTCGCCCAAACGACCCTCTCTCTCTGCAGCAAATTGCCTTGATTTACCTGCAACAGGGGAAATATGAGAAAGCAAAGAAGACTCTACTGAAAATAGAGAAGCCGTCCTTACGTTCCTTTTATCTGCTTTCTTCTATTGAGTTCGAAGAAGGAAATCTGAAAGAAGCAGAGAAATGGATAACAAAAGCCAGGAAAGTAAACCCGCAGGTCCCGGAAGTTTATTCCATGCTTGCCTCTATTAAAGAAAAAGCCGGGAAAGAAAAAGAAGCAGAAGCACTTTTACTTGAAGCATTAAAGAAATTCTCCTCGCCTCCCCAAAAATCCCAGATTTATCTCTCCTTAGGATTACTCTATCAATCACAGGGGAAGATAGATAAGGCTATCAGGAGTTTTTCCCGTGCCAAGGAGCTATCTCCCTCCTGGGAAACTCCTTATTTTCACCTGGGAGCTACCTACGAAAGAAAAGGAAGCTGGGTAAGGGCAGTGTATAACTTGAGAAAGGCGATTAAATTAAATCCTGATGACGCTGATGCTCTGAATTACCTGGGATACATGTTTGCCGATAAGGGAGTAAGGCTCAGAGAAGCACAGCAATTAATAGAAAAAGCCTTAAAACTGGCGCCTGAAAATGCTTATTACATAGATTCCCTGGGATGGGTTTTCTACCGTCAGGGAAAATTCGAAGATGCTCTCAGGGAGATAAAGAAGTCGCTCCTGATTCTTTCCCGCCAGAATGAAGACGATGCGGTTATCAGGGAGCACCTGGGAGATATATATTACGCTATGGGGAAAAAGAGAGAGGCGATAGAAGCCTGGCAGAAAGCACTAAAACTTGCCCCTGAGAACAAAAAGCTCAGAAAGAAAATAGAAAAAGTTAGCAGGGAAGAGTGAATTGGTTTCCTGGTATCCCGGTATCTTAGTATCCTGGTTTCTTGCCCGCCTGCCCTTCTTCCTCGAGCAGGGATGGCAAACGTTTGACTGTGAGAAAGAGGAAGCCCCTACTTACGTGTCCCTGGGGCTCCCGTTAAACAAAAAATATGGAAAGCTTCCAGTTACTTATAAAGCCGGCTGGTCCTGACTGCAACGCTCGCTGTAGTTACTGTTTCTACCGCAGAGTCTCCAATTTATTCCCGGAAACCACCCATAGGATGAGCAGAGAAGTCCTGGAGAAAATGGTAATGGACTATCTCTCCTGGCAATTCCCGGTTTCCGTATTTTCCTGGCAGGGAGGTGAACCCACTCTCTGCGGACTCGATTTTTTCCGGGAAGCAGTCCGCCTACAGATGAAACATGGCAAAAAAGGGCAGAGGGTGGCTAATACTATCCAGACCAATGGATTGCTCTTAAATAAAGAATGGTGCAATTTTTTCCGCAAATATTTATTCTTTGTAGGGATTAGTATCGACGGCCCTCCGGCAATCCACGATTTTTACCGGGGTAAGGGAGCCTGTGCAACAGTAATGAAAAGAATGCGTATGTTAAAAGAGCATGCGGTAGAATTCAACGCCCTCTCTGTCTTGACGCGCAAAAGCGAGGGTAAGGCAAGGGAAATTCTTGATTTCTTTTTATCCAACCAGATAAGATACCTCCAGTTTATACCCTGCCTGGAAAAAGAGGGCAAAGATATTGCATCTTATTCTATAACCCCGGAGGGCTACGGAAACTTCCTTGCCGAACTTTTTGATCTCTGGTGGAAGGAAAAACAAAGGGTCTCTATAAGAATTTTTGATTCTCTTCTGGAAAAACTGCTTAGCGGAGAAAACCATTCTTTCTGTCCCCTTGCATCCACCTGTAGCAACTATGTGGTGGTAGAATACGACGGCAGTGTTTATCCTTGCGACTTCTTTGTTAAAAAAGAACTTTACCTGGGGAATATTATGCAGCAAGGTATAGGAGAGCTTTACGAATCTCCCGGCAAAAAGAAGTTTAACCTCCAGAAGCGTTTTCTTTCTCCCGAATGTGAAACCTGCTCCTACCTGGAATTTTGTTACGGCGGATGCCAGAAGGATAGGTTGGACGAAAAAGGGGCTCCTTCTGCAAAAACATATTTCTGCACTTCCTACCGCATATTTTTCTCCCATGCATTGCCGCGTCTGAAGAGTTATGCCCGGGAAATTTCCCGCAGAAATAAGAAATGATAGAAATAAAGAACCTCAGCAAGAAATTCGGCAACATAGTAGCAGTAAAATCTCTTAACCTGAGGATAGAAAAAGGCGAACTCTTCATTCTCCTGGGACCAAACGGGGCAGGAAAGACCACCACAATGAAACTTATTACCGGCCTATTACGTCCTACAGAAGGAGAAATATGGGTAGGGGGGTACTCTGTGCTGAGAGAGTACATGATGGCTAAGAGGCTTATCGGTTACATTCCGGATACACCCTACGTTTATGAAAAATTGAGTGCGCGGGAATTTTTGCATTTCATCCAGGATATATACCAGGTAGAAAACAAGCATAAAGTGGAAGAGCTTCTGGAACTATTTCATCTCCGGGAGGAAGCAGACAGACTCATAGAAGAGTATTCCCATGGAATGAAACAGAAGGTAGCTATAGCTTCTGCCCTCATTCATAATCCTAAGGTACTTATCATTGATGAGCCGCTGGTGGGGCTTGACCCTCGCAGTGCCCGGCTACTGAAAGACATCCTGAAGAAAAAAGTAAAAGATGGCATGACAGTTTTTCTTTCCACCCACACCCTTTCTCTGGCAGAAGAACTTTCACATCGCATTGGAATTATAAATGAAAGCAAGCTTATCGCAGTAGGCACTCTAAAAGAACTCAGGGAAAAAGCAAAAACCACCGGCAACCTGGAAGAGGTATTCCTGCGTTTAACCGAGGAGGAAAGTGAGCTCTTTTCTTAAACTTCTCAGGCTACGTCTGCGGATTCTGAGAAACCTGTTACTTCGCTATAAAGGCTCGTGGTTTAAGGTCCTGGTAATCTTTTTCTTTTCTCTCTCCTTCCTGCTGGGGATGTTCTTCCTGTTCAGGGAAGGGTTTCAGTTTATTAAAACCATCCCTTTAATATCAGACTTAGTGATTAACCGCCTCTTTTATTTCCTTTTTCTTTTTACCTTCTTCCTCATGCTTTTTTCCTCTGTTCTTACCTCTTACTCCACCTTTTTTTCCCAGGGCGAGACAGACCTCCTTGTCTCTTTGCCCATATCTTTCCGGGTGATTTTTACCCACAAATTTCTGGAAATCGCCTTTTATACTTCCTGGTCGTTTATCTTTCTCGGTATTCCTTTTTTCTCTGCCTACGCTGTAATAAACCATTTACCAGCAAGCTTCTACGTAGTAATGGTTATCCTGGTTATTCCTTTTGTTCTGCTTACCTCAGAGCTGGGAGCACTTTTTACCCTTCTCCTTTCCCGGGTAATGGCATTAAAAGGCTGGCGCATTTATATAGCAGGCCTTCTTGTTGCTTCTATTCCCATTTTTTACTTTCTCTACAAAATTTTCTCCCTGCCTCCTATTCCCTCTGACCTGTTTACCATGGTTAGAAAGGTATTCTCCCATTTCCAGCTCAGCCAGCACACTTACCTGCCCAGTTACTGGGTAGCTAAGGGGCTATTTCTCTTTCTCCAGGGCGAAACGGGGAAAATGAACAAATATATTCTGCTTCTCTATTCCTTCTCTTTCCTTTTATCTGGCCTGCTTTTACTGCTTTCCGAATTCTTATACTTTCCTGCTTTCTCTAATGTAAGGGGAAGCCTGCGGGAAAAACGTATATCGCGGAAATTCTCCCCCCTGAATCTTCTCACCTCTTTCTTCTCTTTTCTTCCCGGGAAATATCGTGCCCTGGTGCAGAAAGACATAAAGAATTTTTTCCGTGACCCCCGGCAGTGGTCACAATTCCTGATTTTTTTCGGTATTCTGGCCGTATATATTATCAACCTACGCTCTTACCGCTACTTCGCGGTAACTCCTTCTTTCAAAATGATGATAAGCCTGGTTAACATAGCTGCCATGGGATTTATCCTCTCCACTCTCACCACCCGTTTCATGTTCCCCCAGATGAGCCTGGAAGGGAAAAGGATATGGATAATAAAACTTTCTTCTCTTACACTGAGAGAAGTTCTCTGGGAAAAATTCTACCTTACTTTCGCCTTTTGCTTTTTAGTAGTAGCCCTGCTCAGTAATTTGACCAATGTACTACTCCAGGTTTCTCCCCTTCTCTACCTGGTGGGAAACATCCTGGTGCTTTGCATGTCCCTCTCGTTAACTTCCTTATCCGTAGGCCTGGGAGCAGTTTTCCCTGATTTTTCTTCTGACAATCCTGCCAGGATTGTCTCCGGTTTCGGGGGGACAGTCAATTTCATTCTGGGCATAATCTACGTGCTCCTGGTGGTTTCCCTAATTTCCATACCCTTTTCCCTGAGGTATATACTGATGAAAATAAACGACAGGGTTTTTATTGTGTTAGTAAAGATTGCTATAACCTGGATATCCGGCATAACCTTCTTTTCCGTGTTTTTCCCCTTACGTTATGCCTGTAGAAAACTGGAAAAGCTGGAAATATAATGTGGAATGATAAAAAAGTAGTAAAGGTATTGGAAATTCTCGCTGATTATACTGCTTCCTGGAATAGACCCTACGTGGAAAGAGTAGGGGAGAAACGAGACCCGTTTCAACTTCTCATTGCCTGTATATTGAGTTTAAGAACAAAAGACGAAGTTACAGCCAGAGCTGCCAGAAATCTATTCTCTCAAGCCTCCACCCCTGCATCCCTGCTTACCCTGGATGAGAAGAAAATCGCTCAACTCATCTACCCGGTAGGATTTTACCGAAAAAAAGCCCGCACTATCCGCGACATTTCTCTCATCTTGCTGAAAAAATATAACTCCCGCGTCCCAGATAACTGGGAAGGTCTGCTCTCTTTCCCCGGGGTAGGCAGGAAAACCGCTGCCCTCGTTTTATCCCAGGGTTATGGGAAACCGGCCATATGTGTGGATACCCATGTGCACCGCATAACGAATAGGTGGGGGCTGGTCAAAACTAAGAATCCGGAGGAAACTGAGAAAGCATTGATGGAAATCGTCCCCGCGGATTACTGGCAAAAAATAAATCCTCTTCTGGTAATCTTTGGCCAACGCACCTGCAAGCCTATCTCTCCTTTCTGTAGTGCATGCCCCCTGAGAAAAGACTGCCAGAAGGTAGGGGTAACGATACACCGCTAATATAAGTAGACTATAGACCGTAGACTTTAGACTGTAGACTGGGGAAGCAGTGAACAGTAAATTGGTTTCCTGGTATCTTGGTATCCTGGTTTCTTGCCCGCCTGTCATGCCTGAGGAAGCAGGCATCCAGGCAAGACTTTAGACTATAGACTTGAGACTTTAGATGAGGAGAGGGGATGCAGAATGCAGAACACAGGCGGGGGCATATGTGCCCCGGCATGCGCCGGGACAGGGCACTGGCAACTAATAACTCGCAACTCCCCCGTATACAGGCGGGGGCATAGGTGGAACTCACAACTCAGGACTGATGACTCGCAACTCTTGGACTTCAGACTATAGACTGGAGAATAGTAAACAGTAAGCAGGGATAGTAACTCAGCATCCTGGTGTCCTGGTAATCTTGGTTTCCTGTCCTCCCCCGATTTATATCGAGGTCGGGCAGGGCATTCCAGACAGTTAACCTTAAAAGTCGCACACAGCCTTAAAGAGAATCAATGACTTTTCTGAGCTTTTCCCTGATTTGTTTAGCTATTTCTTGCAGTGCGGGATTTTCCACTGCCTGCATTGATGCTACCGGGTCTATGGCTGCCACCTCAACCTTGCCTTCCTCTGTCTCCTGCACAACCACGTTACAGGGCAACATTGTTCCTATTCGGCTTTCTGCCTGAAGCGCCTGGTAAGCAAAGGGAGGATTACATGCCCCCAGTATCCTGTAATTCCGAAAATCCACAGCAAGTTTCTTTTTCAAGGTATTCTTGACATCTACATCGGTAAGAATGCCAAACCCTTCTTTCTTTAGCTCTTCTGTTACCTTATTGACAGCTTCATCAAATGAAAGATTTACTGTTTTATTGAAATAGTATCCCATAACTCTCTCCTTTTTTTATCCCGGTTAATTAATAATCTGTGAAAATACCGGATATAGATTTATAACACTTACAGACAGGAGAGGTCAAGGAGAAAATTCCGAGAAGTCAGTATCCGGACCATAGGTTTTGCCGCTTAACTCAGGCCTGGCTATTTTAAGCATACTTATGGTTGCCCGGGCAATTTCTTCCGGTTTACGAACCTTACCCAGCTCAAATGCTTCCCTGGTAGAAGGTATCCACTTTTGTCCTGCGGGAGTACGTGCCTGTAATTCGGTCATTTCTGTCCGAACAAGACCAGGAGAGGCCGCAAAGACCACAACTGAACTCTTTATAATTTTAAGTTCCTGCGATAGTATGCGGGTAAGTTCCCTTAGCCCTGCCTTGCCGCAGGCGTAGCCAGTGCCGCCTACAGGCCGCCCGCCATTCATGTTGATAATAACCCCCTCATCACGTGCAATCATATGGGGAAGAACTTCGCGGATAAGAAGCAAACTACCGTAAAGGTTGACGGTTACATCATGCCACCACAATTCCGGGTCAACCTCGTGCACAGGCGCAATTGACCGGAAGCTTCCCGCATTATTGAAAAGGACATCAATCACGCCAAAATGTTCCAGTGTTTCCCTCACCACTTGCCGCACCTGGCTTCGGTCGGTAATATCGGCCGGGACAGCCAATCCCACTCCTCCGGATTCTTTAATTAGTTCTACTGTTTTCTCCAGCCTATTCCTGCGCCTGGCGCAACAAACCACCCGTGCCCCATTTTTAGCAAATTCCAGCGAAAGGGCTCTGCCGATTCCGCCGCTTGCCCCGGTTACAATTACAGTTCGTCCCTTAATTTCCACTTTTCTCACTCTGTTGCTTTTCTTCTTCTCCAGGGAATTCTTCCGATGGTTTTCCCCTACTCGTTTTCCAGGAGTTCGAGCACATCCTTAAATTTCTCTATGTTTTCAGGGACTGCTTCCACCAGGGTACGGTGTGCCTGGTTAATCAAATCTTTTCCTTCCTTCCCTTTTACCACCTGGAGGGGAATTTCCCATTCCTTTACCTCTTGCGGTAATTTTGCTTCGGCGCTTTCTTCTACCCGGGGAAATATCCTGCTAAGTCCCAGGGTTTTTATGGAGCGTAGAACGTGAGGTGATTCCAGATGAAAAAGGTAGAGCGGCCTTTTTTTCAAAACAAGGCTGGCAATTATACCCAAAAAAGTGCTGTCAATAATCTGGCAATCTTTGAGGTCTACATAAATTTCCTTCCCTTCTTTGAATTTCCTCTCGCAGAAATCAAGAAAGGTTTTCCCTTCTACCCAGGTCCCTTTGCCCCGAACCTTTACCACTACTTTTCCCTTGTATTCCTGATAGGTCAGCTTGCTTTCTTTCATTTTTTTATATCCTCACTTTTTTTAGCCTGACGTAAGGGTGAAGAGGCCCACCGATAAGAGGGCGAGCGTAAGAAAGAAAAGCCTCTGTAACATCATTTCCCTCTTCGTTAATAAACTGAGCAGGAACAGGTTTTCTTTTATTAGCCACTTTTTCCAGTTCAACCAGCCCCATGCTTATCCTGTATTCCTGGCATTTTTCCCTGACCAGGGTTACCATAAAACCCGATTTATCTTCCAATGCCTTTTGCACTGCTGTTTTACCCACCAGGTATGCTTCTTCAATGTCCACCCGGGAGGCCCTGTCCATGGCCACCCTCTGGATTGTCCCGGGCTTTTCCCAGCGGGCCTTAAGCTTCAGCCTGTTCTTCACCACTTCTGCCAGGTATCCTCCCACATCACCATACTGCTTATGCCCAAATGCATCCAGGTCAACACCCGTAGCAGAAGCAGATAGTGGCTCTCCATCTTCACCTACCAACCCTTCCGAAACGGCTATAAGGGCATATCCTAACCTATCATAAACTTTTTGTACATCGTGCAAGAATTTATCAATATTCACCGCTCTTTCCGGCAAATATATAAGGTGGGGAGCATCGTCCTCCCTTTCTCTTGCCAATGCACTGCCCGCTGCTATCCAGCCCGTGTCCCTTCCCATGGTTTCGAATATCTTCACCTTGTCAGTAGTACCAATAGCTTCTGTATCCCGGCCAGCATCGCGTATGGCTATGGCATTATGCCGTATCACACTCCCGTAGCCCGGACAATGGTCAGTTACAGGCAAATCATTATCCACAGTCTTGGGAACTCCGATTACTCTTAGCTCGTAGCCTTTTTCACTTGCCAGTTTATTTACCCGGTTTGCCGTATCCATGGAATCGTTTCCACCTGCATAGAAGAAGTAGCGTATATTATATTTCTTAAAGGCTTCCATTACTGCTTCGTAATCTTCGTCTTTGAGTTTGTATCTGCAGGAACCCAGGGCAGAGGATGGCGTGCTCTTTAATCCTTCGATGGTCCGGGGGCTCTCTTTTCTCAGGTCTATTATCTCTCTGTGCAGAACACCAAGTATGCCGTTTATTGCACCATATATTTCCTCTATCTCTGCATGCTTCATGGCTTCCTGGATTACCCCGCAAACACTGGCATTTATAACTGCAGTGGGACCACCCGATTGGGCAATAATGCAATTACCTTTTAATTTACTCATTTTTCTTCCTCCTTATATCCATTCTGTATGGAAAAATCTTCCTCTTGGTTTATCAATCCTTTCGTAGGTGTGAGCACCGAAGTAGTCACGCTGTGCCTGGAGAAGATTAGCCGGCAACCGTTCTGCCCGGTAACTATCGTAATAGGCAAGCGCGGAAGAAAATGCCGGTACAGGCAAGCCAAACTCCGCAGATTTGGCTACCACCCATCTCCAGTCCTCCTGGTTGCATGTTACCACTTCCTTGAAATAGGAGTCGAGCAACAGGTTAGGAAGGTTTTTATCCCGCTCAAAGGCTGATTTTATATGTTCTAAAAACTTTGCTCTGATGATGCATCCTGCTCTCCAGAGAAGGGCAATTCTTCCCAGGTGCAAATCCCAATCATACTCTTTACTTGCAGCTTTCAGGAGAGAAAAACCCTGTGCATAGGCACATATTTTTGAGGCATATAGAGCATTTTTAATAGCCCTGATAAAGGCTTCTTTATCTCCCTTGAAATTAACGGAAGGGCCTTTAAGAAGCTTTGAGGCATGCACCCGTTCTTCTTTTAAAGCAGAAACACAGCGGGCAAATACTGCCTCGGCTATGGTGGGAGCAGGCATTCCCAGATCCAGGGCAGACTGGGAGGTCCATTTTCCCGTCCCTTTCTGGCCTGCCGTATCCAGGATAATATCCACAATAGGTTTTCCCGTTTCCTCGTCTTTCTTACTAAAAATGTTAGCTGTAATCTCTATAAGGTAAGAGTTGAGTTCGCCTTCATTCCATTCCTTAAAAACAGTATGCAGTTCATTTGCACTCAAGCCGAGTATATTCCGCATGAGGTAGTAGGCCTCACAGATAAGCTGCATATCTCCGTATTCTATCCCATTATGCACCATTTTCACGTAATGCCCTGCACCATCCGGGCCTATCCAATCACAGCAGGGTGTGCCATCCGGTGCAAGAGCAGCAATAGATTGAAATATTGGTTTTACATGTTTCCAGGCTTCCACAGAACCTCCAGGCATAAGACTCGGCCCTTTCAACGCACCTTCTTCCCCACCGCTTACTCCCATTCCCACAAAGTGAAACCCTTCGCTCTCTAACTGCTTAAAACGCCTTATGGTATCCCGGAAGAAAGAATTCCCCCCATCTATCAATATGTCTCCTTTTGAAAGGTAAGATTTTACCGTGCTGATAGCTGAATCTACCGGCTTTCCAGCCGGAACCATGAGGAAAACAATTTTAGGGGAGGCAAGTAGGCTGACAAATTCTTCCCAGGAGTAGGCAGGAGAAATATTCTTGCCCTGGGCACGCTTTTCTATAAAACTCCTCACTTTTTCCCTATCTATATCGAATATTGCCACAGAATAGCCTCTGCTCTCGATATTAAGTGCAAGGTTTTGCCCCATTACTCCCGCACCTATAAGCCCTAAATCACACATTTTCCTTACCTCCTAATCATTGATTTTACCCTGGTAAGCCCACAATCCCATGGAAGGAGCACTTATGTAATAAATCTCTTCCCCATCCGGCATCTTGTTCCATCCATCTTTAAGCTTTTCGGGGTTGTACTTTTTTATAGCTTCATGAATATCCATATACTGAAAATTAACTCCTTCTATTTCCTCCCGACTCATTTTGCCCGGCGCATAGACTATGCGAAATCGGCCTTCTGATGAGCCGTGGATAAGGTGAGCAGCAGCACTCCTTGATGCTCTCAGGTCCTGGTTTTCTTCGTAAAACTCCATTATTTTTTCGGTTCCCACGTATCCGTACTTTCTAATTAATACATCAATTTCCGGCTGTTCTCCGAAACTTTCCAGCCCGGGAGCTATCACTATGAGTTCCCCTCCATCAGCTATTGCCATTCTGGTTCTGTAAATAGCCTTATTGGCCAGCCAGGTGCTCCGGAACTCGGTCTCCTCCATGTAGGCTACTATTTTCTTTATGGGTTTCTCCAGTATTGTTACATTTTCTGCCTTGCTTTTCTTTGCTGCCATAAGATAAGTCTCTACATCTTCGCCTACATATATCCCCCTGGTAACAAAGTTATTTTCGCTATCCGTGCCCATTACAACCAGGAGGTAAACATCGGGAAGCTGTGAAAGATACTCTTTTTCCGCCCGGTTAAAACATTCCCTCAACGGCGTCATTATGTGTCCCAGTGTATTCTCAATACCCCAACAAGCTGACAGCATGTGGGAGGCATCGATGGCATCCTTACTGCCCAGCCCTACAAAATAATTCTTGTTGTGGTTGGCAAATCCGATAACCTCGTGCGGCAGAACCTGCCCCAGGCTGATAATCAGGTCGTAATTACCTTCAACAATTTTTCTGTTTATTTCAATAGGCAGGGGCCAATCTGCTTTGCCGCCGGTTACTTCTCTCACGTATTCTGGGCTGATTTCTCCCAGTGTTTTACATCCTTTTTTCCAGTCATGCACATAAAAGCACCGGGGAGGGATAGAACCAAACATCCACTTGTTCTCTTTGTCTGTATGCGGCTTGTGCTGCCCCAGTGCAGGCAAGATATCCACTCTGCATCCGGAGGGGAGAAGGTTATATATCATTTCTGTAAGCTCGCCGGCTCCCGAGTGATAGCGGGTAATATCAGGAGGAAGAATCAGGACAGAATTGAGCCTGGAAGAAAACCTCTCCCTTGCCTCAGAGAGCATTCTCTCCACCAGCTTCTGCTTCCTTTCCCTGTTTATGTAATCAGATTCTTCGTAAAACCAGGGCATTTATTAACCTCCTGGCAGCCTGTCCGGCTGAACAAAATCCTGAACTCAAAATCACAAGCTTTAACCAACCCCCAAATATAAAATTCTACCAGAGAACTAAGATATCCTGCTTACCGTTTACTATTTACCCCTCAGCATTTCCAGGGCGGGGTGCTGGGCAGATACCTGTCAAACTCTTCTATCAACTCCTGTTCGTAACTTCCCGCATATTCTCCCTGGAAAAACTTCTTCATGGCTTCCTTAAAAAACCTCTCCCAGCTTTCATCCTCGTGCCCGGGAATAATAGGATAAAAGAGGGCTCCGTTTGCCTTGGCCGCTTTCATGTCCCCCGGTGCATCACCAATCATCAACATATGCTCCGGCTTGTATTTCCCCCTGGCTGCCAGCCCTATGTGCTCCTCTTTTTTACCCAGCTCCTGGCCACAAATCGCCCTCACATATTTATCTATAGCGTGTTCCCTCCATTCCCTCTGGAGTGCCTCGGAAGGAGTGGCAGAGACCACAATTATATCGGCAAACTCTACTGCCTTCTCCAGGGACTCCCGCACAAACGGGAAAGGAGGAATACCCTTCACCATCTCTGCCACTGTCCTGTTAACTGCCTCGCTCCATTCCAGGGATTTCTCAAGGATGGGGTCACCGGTTTCTTCCACTGCTTTCTTAAGAGCAGGATTTCCCAGTTTTGTCTCGGTTTTAACCCATTCTCTAAGAGACTTAACCTCGGGAATAGAAACATTTCTTTTCAACACCTCAGGCCTCTCCTTGAGAAGGTCAAAAACCATTATAAGGGCAGGGAATCTATTTATACCGCGCCATTTAGAATAGAGATTGACAAATTCCGCCGCTTCCCTTGCATACTTAGAAACCGGCTGAAGCTCCCAATGCTTGATAATGTTGGGAATAAAGCATTCCTTATGCTTTATCTCCATGGTATCAAAAGCACAACCATCTGAATCCACTCCTATGAAAAAATCCTTTTCAGGCGCCATTTCCTTTAGTTTTTCCTGGGTTAATTCCGTCATTGCCGCTCCTCCTTCTTAACAGTGTCCCTGCCGCTTACTTATTGAATTCCGGGGTAATTATGCCTGATATTATAGCAAAACTTATAAAAATTCAACCTAAAACCCCGCTCCCAGAAAAACATATATTATATAACGCCATGTGCGACTTTTCTTTTGAATGACGGATAATTAGTAGCGAGTAGCGGGTAGCGAGGGGAGAAGGGTAGACTTTAGACTGTAGACCTTAGACTTTAGACGGGGAAAGAGTGAACAGTAAATTGGTTGCCTGGTATGTTGGTAATCCTGGTTTCCTGTCCTTCCCCGATATAAATCGGGGTCGGGACGGGAAGGGCATTCCGGACAGTTAACCTTAAAAGTTGCACATAGCGTTATATACTCTTAAAGAGTAATAGATGGGGGTATCCATAATACAGAAAAAGGATTAAAAACTTTTGCTGAATCGTGGGATAATGTGGTAAAATTCAGGGCAATGTTAATTAAAGGGAAAGTTCACAAATTCGGAGATAATATAGATACGGATATTATTATCCCTGCCCGCTACCTGGTCACCACAGACGTTAAAGAGCTGGGAACACACTGCATGGAGGGAGTGGATGCAGAGTTTCCCCGCAAGGTGAAAGAAGGAGACATAATCGTGGCAGGCGAGAATTTTGGTTGTGGTTCCTCCCGGGAACATGCGCCACTCTCTATTAAGGGTTGTGGAATCTCACTGGTTATAGCCTCCTCATTTGCCAGGATATTTTTGCGAAATTCCATAAATGTCGGGCTGCCCATAGTTATCTCTGAGGATATTTCCAGGAATACTGCGAAAGGGGATGAATTAGAAGTTGATTTGGAAAAAGGGGAGATAAAAAATCTTACCCAGGGTAAAACTTTTCAAGTAGACCCTTTCCCCCGGTTTCTCCATCAAATAATTTCTTCCGGCGGATTAATGGAGTGGTATAAAACATCCTGGCATAAAGAGTAAGATTACCACAGGGTAACCTCTACCTCGTCGCCCTCTTCCACTATCTCCTGGTTTTCCGGTATCTGGATGTAGCCATCTGCCCGGGAAAGGCTGGTGATATCTCCGGATTCTTTAAATACTGTATAAGCAATATTATTTTCTACCCTTACAGGAAGAAACTGGTGCCTTCCCAGGGAAGAAAAGTATGTCTCTGCCATTTTTACCCTGATTTTAATCCGGTGAAATTTCCGCTGAGCCATTTTTTCTATCACAGGTTTCAGTAAAAGGTAGCCTGCCGTAAGACAGGAGGCAGGATAACCGGGTATCCCCAGGACAGGCTTTCCTGCAAATTTCCCAAATAGTACGGGTTTACCTGGTTTTATCTGAATGCCATGGAATATAATTTCCCCCTCTTCGGAAGAGAATAACCGCGGCAAAAGGTCTCTTTCTCCCACGGAACTTCCCCCGGTAAAAATTACCAGGTCGTACTCTGGAAACAGCGGGATGACCTTTTCAAAGGAAGATTCCTCATCAGGCAAAGAGGGAAGACACCTGACTTCTCCAGAACACTCCCTGATAAGAGAAGAAAGGGTATAAGAATTGATGTCATATATCTGCCCGGGTTTTAATTCCCTGCCTGGAGGCACTATTTCGCCACCTGTGGGGATAAGAAGTATCCTGGGGCTCTGATATACAGTAACCCTGTCTATGCCTAAAGCAGCGATTACACCTATTTTAGCCGGGATTAGAAAATCTCCCTTACGAAGGACTCTTTCATCTTTTTTAATATCCTCACCTTTCACCGCAATGTTTTCGCCCGGATAGACAGGCTTTAAGATAGCAACTTTATTGCCTTTTTTGCGTGTATTTTCCACCATTACCACTGCATCGCTTCCGGGAGGAATGGGAGCACCAGTGGCAATTTCCATGCATTTACCCTTTTCCAGGTATACTTCTCCTACCTCTCCGGCAAAAATCTTTCTCTCCAGGAATAGGCACACGGGGGAAGTACGGGTAGCAGCAAAGGTATCTCCTGCTTTTACCGCATAGCCATCCATGCTTGCCCGGGAGAAAGGAGGAATATCGCGGGAGGAGATGATATTCTCTGCCAGGACTCTTCTCTCCGCCTGAATCAAGGGAATTGTTTCTTTCCTTTCTATGGGTGATACCTCTGAAAGTATTATTTTTCTTGCTTCCTCAAATTTTAAAAGTTTTTTAAAGGGTTTCATAACCGTATTTAACACTTAACCCTTTCCTGTGTCAAGGAATTATA
>Ga0256830_1000888_pt1 | contig 22178 bp, 22 predicted proteins | sample 128326metaG_FD_190537 | JGI IMG/M metagenome (GOLD analysis project Ga0256830, IMG submission 190537) | Hydrothermal vent microbial communities from Lau Basin, Pacific Ocean - 128-326 | ecosystem: Environmental > Aquatic > Marine > Hydrothermal vents | place: Pacific Ocean: Lau Basin | collected... | reverse complement strand
TTTAACTGAAGAAAATATAGACGAAACGCTCCGGGAAGTGCGCTTTGCCTTACTTGAATCGGATGTGCATTTCAAGGTCGCGAAAAACTTCTGTGAAGCGGTCCGGAAAAAAGCCGTCGGCAAGGCGGTGCTGGAAAGTCTCACCCCGGGCCAACAGGTGGTTAAGATCGTCTCTGATGAATTAACGGCACTTCTGGGTGGCCAAAGCAAGGGCATCGCTCTGGCGGATCAAGCGCCCACGGTTGTGATGTTGGTGGGGCTTCAGGGTTCCGGAAAAACAACCACTGCCGGAAAACTTGCCCGTTTTTTTCGGGGAAAAGACAAGCGTGTTCTTTTGGTGGCGGCCGACTTGCAACGACCGGCGGCCGTTGATCAGTTGCAAACACTCGGAAAATCAATCGAAGTGCCGGTTGTCTCCCCTGATTCGGGAAAAAACCCTGTCATAGCGGCGAAAAAAGGGATCGACTATGGTCGAATGCACGGTTTTGACGTGGTTATTCTGGATACGGCAGGCCGTCTTGAGGTTGACGAAGCGTTAATGGCGGAGTTGTCGGCGATGAAATCAGAAGTTTCGCCCGACGAGGTGCTGTTGGTTGCCGATGCCATGACGGGGCAGGCCGCCGTGAACGTTGCGGAAACGTTTCATCAAAAATTGGTTTTGACCGGCGTGGTTTTAACCAAGACCGAAGGCGACGCCCGCGGCGGGGCTCTTTTGTCGATACGCGCCGTAACCGGCGCGCCGGTGCGTTTTATCGGTACGGGGGAAAAATTAGAGGCCTTGGAGTTATTCCACCCGGACCGCATGGCCTCGCGGATTTTGGGCATGGGGGATGTCCTGTCTCTTGTGGAATTGGCGCAGGAGCAGGCGGATCAGGCCGAAACCGCCCGTTTAGAGCAAAAGCTGCGGAAAGACCGGTTTACGCTGGATGACTTCAGTGACCAACTCAAACAGATGAAAAGAATGGGCGGGGCTGCGAAACTGATGGAGATGATTCCGGGGATGCAGCGCATGAAGGCGCTTCCGGATCAGGCGAAGGTCGAGCGGGAAATGAAATCCATTCAGGCCATGATTTCATCCATGACAATCAAAGAGCGGCGTGATCCCAGTATTATTACGGGAAGTCGCAGAAAAAGGATTTCCAGGGGCAGCGGGACATCCGTCCCGGAGCTTAACCGGCTCTTGAAGCAGTTTTATCAAGCCAAAAAGATGATGAAACGCATGTCGTCGGGCAAAAGAATGGGCATGATGCCCAGGTTTTAGTCGTATTTGTTGCGAAGATCTTATTCCAACCCCCGGGTTGAGCGGGCAAGACGACAAATCGATCAATCAAAATTACAAGGGGATGCAAAGATATAAATGATGACAAATAGAGGGTATGTATATGGCAGTTAAGATTCGGTTGGCCCGAATGGGCAGGCATAAACGGCCTTTTTATCGTGTGGTCGTGGCGGATGCGCAATCGCCGAGAGACGGTAAATTTATTGAAATTTTAGGGACTTATGATCCCTTACCTGAAAACCCGGATGTGAAAATTGATGCAGCGCGGGCAAAACACTGGCTTTCAAAAGGGGCTTTGCCCACGGATACGGTAAACTCTCTTTTTAAGAAATCCCGATTGTTTCAAGAGGTTTCGGAACAAAAAGTCTCATAAGCGGGCAAGGGTGAGCTCTCTTGTCCTATAAGGTTCCCTTCTCCTAAAGAACTCGAACGGAGGTAGCGTCGATGAAAGACTTGATTGAATATATTGCGAAATCGCTGGTAGATCGTCCCGAAAGTGTTACGGTGAAAGATACGGAAGGCGAGAAAACAACAATCATTGAACTCAGGGTGGCTCAGGAAGATTTAGGGAAGGTGATTGGAAAGCAAGGTCGGACGGCACGGGCCATGCGTACCATCTTAAACGCTGCGGGAACAAAAATCGGAAAACGATGTGTCCTGGAAATCCTGGAATGAAGCCGAGCGAAAACCTCGCGCATGTGGCATTTTGAAGTGGTTTGAGTGAAGATCTTGTTACAATTGGAAAAGTGCTCAAGCCGGTGGGGCTACAGGGCGAGGTTAAAGTTGCGCTTTTGACCGATTTCCCCGAACGTTTTGATCGTCTTGAATCCGTCATTGTCCAAGGTCAACAGGGTGATCCGCTTCGCTTGCGTCTTGCGCATGTTCGGCACCGAGCGCCTTTTGTTTATTTGTCTTTTGCGGGTTTGGCGGACCTTGACGCCGTCCGGCCGTTGCACGGGGCTTTGCTTCAGGTTCCGATCTCTGGGCGGGTTGCTTTGCCGGAGGGGCGCTATTTCCATTCCGACTTGTTGGGTCTGACCGTTCAAACGCAACAAGGCCGGATTTTAGGACGGATTAGCGATATTATCGAAACGGGGAGTCATGATGTGTTTGTGGTGAAGGGTGAAGAAGGGGAGTTCCTGATCCCGGCACACCACAAGTTTGTTTCAGAAGTGGATCTGGCACAAAAGCGCATGCTTGTTGACCCTGTGGACAATTTGTTGGATTTATGATGCGTTGCGATGTCATTACTTTATTCCCTGAAATGATTCGGGCGGTGCTGGGAGAAAGCATTTTAAAACGGGCCCAGGCGAGCGGCTTGCTGGATGTGCGGACATACCAGCTCAGGGACTTTGCTTTTGATAAACACCGCATGACGGACGATGTGCCTTACGGCGGCGGGGGGGGGATGCTTCTAAAGCCGGAACCGATTTTCGCTGCCGTTGAAAAAATAAAGATTCTGCGGGATGGGGATATTCGTGTTGTGATGCCCAGCCCTCAGGGGAAAGTGTTTAATCAAGAGATGGCGGAAGATTTTTCACGGGATGAGCGAAGCCTGCTGTTTATTTGCGGCCACTACAAAGGCATTGACGCACGTGTTGCCCAGGGAATTTCGCTTGAAGAGGTTTCTGTCGGGGACTATATTTTAACCGGAGGGGAATTACCCGCCATTACGATGATTGACGCCGCAGCGCGCTTGTTGCCCGGGGTATTGGGCGGGGCGGATTCCGCATTAGAGGAATCTTTTGAGGCCTCCTTGTTGGAATATCCGCATTATACGCGACCTTATAGCTTTCGCGGGATGCAGGTGCCGGATGTGCTTCTTTCAGGGAACCACGCCGCCATCCGGGAGTGGCGAAGAGCGCAGGCGGTGATGAGTACGCAGAGAAAACGGCCTGATTTATTATCAGAAGCGGTTTTAAGCCCGGAAGAAAAACAACGTTTTTTGTCCGGGGCTTATTCAGAGCTTCCCTTAATGGAAGAATCAAAATAAAATCGGATATGCTAAAGCCATGCCGTGCCGTTCTTAAGGCATTGTCCTGGAAGTAAGCCGGAATCAAGAAGGAGAGCAAAAGAAATGAATCGTTTGGAACGTTTGGAACAAGGTTTTGAAAAAAAAGATGCACCGGAAATGAAGATCGGAGATACGGTCAGAGTGCATGTCCGAATTAAAGAAGGTGAAAAGGAGCGTATCCAGGTGTATGAAGGCATTGTGATTCGCAAAAAAGGCACACGAAACCGCAGGACCTTTACGGTGCGCAAGACCTCTTTCGGGATCGGTGTTGAACGTATTTTCCCGCTGCATTCCCCCTTCATTGACAAAGTCGAAACGATGCGGGAAGGCAAGGTCCGTCGCGCAAAACTTTATTATCTGCGTTCGAGAACGGGTCGCGCAGCGCGTATTGCGGAAAAAGAACGGGTCCGGCCTGTGAAGAAAAAAACCGGGGCGGCAAAACCCGCTCCCGCAGCTTCAGTCGAACCCGAAGCCTGAGCAAAGTGCCGTTCAAGTATTTCAGGGGCGACTTTAATCCATAGATTATGACTTCTTTTGAAGTGGCTTTGTATGAATCCGGCCACAAACTAATTTGTGGCCTTGATGAAGCCGGCCGAGGACCCTTGGCCGGCCCGGTTGTTGCCGGGGCTGTGATTTTGCCTGAAAATTGTGTCATGGAAGGGCTCCGTGATTCAAAAAAGTTGTCGGCCCGCCGCCGGGAATTTTTTTTTGAAGCGATCAACAAAAAAGCGCGGGCTGTGGGCATTGGCATCGTCGATAATGAGACGATTGACCGGATCAATATTCTCCAAGCGACCCGACTGGCCATGAAAAAGGCACTGGATGCACTTCAACTTAAGCCGGATGCGCTCCTAATAGACGCGCTGACCCTTTCCGACATTGATATTCCTCAGCAAGGCATTATTCATGGGGATGATCGTTCAATCAGCATTGCTGCAGCCTCTGTGATTGCAAAAGTCACACGGGATCGTTTGATGTGTGATTATCACGCGGCATTCCCTGCGTATCACTTCCATCAACATAAGGGATATAGTACGCGTCAACACTTGGAACAAATCAGGGAGTATGGTCCATGTCCTCTGCACCGAAAGACATTTCGCGGCGTCATCTGCTGACGGGTGCGGCGGGCGAGGCTGTCGCCGTGCGTTATTTGAAAAAAGCAGGCTATCAGATCATTCAGCGGAATTATCGTACCCGGCTTGGGGAAATTGATGTGATTGCGCGCGAGGGAGAAACCCTGGTTTTTGTTGAAGTCAAAACGCGGTCCGGCCAAGGCGTTGCTTTGCCTCAGTTTGCCGTTGACGCAAAGAAACAGTCAAAAATTACGCGTGTTGCCCTCATGTACCTCAGTCAAAAAAACGAAATGTCGGCCTCTTGCCGCTTCGATGTTGTCGCAGTGCGGAAAGGGGTGAAGGGAGATCAGGTTGAATTGATTCGCAATGCTTTTGAGATGGCGCTATAATTTCAAAAAGACGGTATACTAAAAACGATGTTTATCGGAGTCAATACAAACATAAAACACAAGGGCGAGATCTTTCATATCCAAACGGAGGATGGCGGCCTGGATCAACATACCCTGACGACGATTCTCTTTAAAAACGGTGCAATCCTGTCTTCTAAAAAGACAAGCTACCTTGATCTCCCAAAATCTCCGGACTACAAAGATACGGTTAGGCAGATGATGCAGGAACAGCACAAACAGATGATACGTGACTTGGTCGGTGGGAAATTTGAAACCGGGACAGGTTCCGTAAAAAACGAAGGTGATCTGGAAAAAGAGGTTGATGGGACAAACGAAGTTTTAAAAACGGCTTCAATTGCATCCGTGGCGGAAGAGAAACGGACGCCGCTCGCGTCAAAACAGAACCCTGCTCGAATCAATGGGCTGGACGGTTTGATTTTTAATTATTTGGCTAAAAAGAAAACCGCACGTTCATAGGCCCTGTGTTTGCCTGTCGAAAAGACGCATCCTCTCCAACGGTATTCTACGGTTTTTCTCTTGAACAATAAAATGCTCTCCTGAATAGTTGTCTGTTGTTGACCTGAGGTTTTTAAACGTCTCATGATTCAGATGTTCCATGTTTATAAATATTTCCGAAAAGACTTTTTGGCTTTGGAGGATGTGAATCTTAAGATTGAAAAAGGTGAATTTGTCTTTGTGACCGGTTCAAGCGGCGCTGGGAAATCGACATTATTAAAACTCATTTTTTGCGAAGAACGCGCCGATCAGGGGCAAATCCTTATTGGCGGGAAAAACGTATCCCGCTTGAAGGAAGGACAGATTCCCTTTGTGCGGCGAAATATCGGTTTTGTTTTTCAGGATTTTAAACTCATCAAACGCAAAACGGTCTTTGAGAATGTGGCGCTGCCCCTTGAAATTGTGGGGGCATCACGCAACGATATAAAAAAAAGGGTGCATGAGGTCTTAAAAATGGTCCGTATTGAACACCGTCAATCGCAACGCCCTTCTTTTCTTTCCGGGGGCGAACAACAGCGGGTGGCGATTGCGCGGGCACTGGTGAATCGCCCTGCAATTTTATTGGCCGATGAACCGACAGGCAATCTGGATGAAGATCTTGCACTCGATATCGTCGGTCTGCTGAGAAACATCCAAACCGCCGGGACTACCGTCGTGGTCGCAACGCATGATCGACATCTTTTTGAAAAGATTTCCCGGCGAAGGCTGGTCTTGCAGCAAGGGAAAATTATCTCGGACGGTATCCCGGAATGAGGCAATTTTATTATCACCTGAAGACAGCGGTTGAGAATATCCAGTTGAATCAGACGATGGGCTTCTTTTCTCTCATCTCTCTGGGGCTGACGCTGATGCTTTTTGGCGTGTTCCTGCTCTTTTACGGGAATGTGCAGGGTTTTGTTCAAACGATGCGCGAGAGTGTGCAATTCAGCATTTACCTGAAAGACAGCGCGGATCAGAATGCGATCCACAAAATCAAAGAAGGCCTGAATGACGATCCGCGGATTTTGTCTTCGACTTATATTTCAAAAGAAGAAGCCCTGAAAATTTTTAATGAATCCTTTCACGACAAAGAGCTGATTACACGTCTGGGTGAAAACCCCCTGCCTGCTTCTTTCGAGGTTGTTGTAAAGGCCGATTACCAGGAAGCAAAATCGCTTGAAGCCGTTATCCGCACCTTCAAGGTTTTTCCAGGAGTTGAAGAGGTGCAGTACGGTTCGGAGTGGTTGGAGAATTTAAATACTTTTTTGAGTGTGCTTCGACTGATCGGTGTCGGCATCGGCGGTTTTTTGGCCGTGACAGTAACGACGAATATTGCAAATACCGTACGGCTTCACTTTTACAATCGTCGCGAAGAGATCGAGATCATGAAGCTCATCGGTGCGACCCACGGTTTTATTAAAATCCCCTTTTTCATCGAAGGTCTGCTCATGGGCGCGATGAGCGGTCTCATCGCGGTTATTCTGCTTTTTTTCCTTTTTGATTACGCAAAAGGGTATCTTGATGTGTCCCTGGGGACGATGGGGCGTTTTGGCGACCTGCAATTTTTACCCCTGAATCTCTTGTTTGCACTGATGCTGGCAGGCAGTGTCTTGGGGGGCGTCGGAAGTTATATTTCACTGAATCATTTGCTCAGATTGCGGAATCCGGACTATGTACCGAAATCTCATTAAAAACCTTCGGTTGTTGCTGTCTTTGTTTGCGATGCTTTGTTTCTCAGTCCCTGTATTTTTATCTGCGGAGACCGCGTCCGAAATGAATCGCAGAATTCAAAAGGAAAAAGCGGCCCTTAAGAAAATCGAAGCGGAAATCGAAAAAAAGCGGCAACGTAATCTGGCATCAAAGAAAAAAGAGCGTTCGTTACTCTCGGAGATGGAGGTCATCGATCGCCGTCTAAGCCTCTTAAAAAAAGAAGCAGCTTTGCTTGAATTGGAAATTAAGAAAAAAGAAGCGGAAGCCGCCGCGCTTTCCAAGCGAATTGACGCAGTGACCTTGGAGATTAATCAGGGACGCAAGATTATTCTGGCGCGTATAGCCTCTATTTATAAAGAAAAGCAGGGGGCGGCGCTAAAAATTTTATTTGCGGCCCAAGATTATCCCGATCTTCTGCGCAAAATTCAGTACCTAAAAACAGTTGCCCGGAAAGAAGACGCGCTGCTCACACAATTTAAAGCAAGACAACTGGAATTGGAAGAAAAAAAAGGGCTGATGGCGGAAGTGATGGAACAGATGGTCACCGACCGGGAAACCCTGGCCGGAAAGCTTTCGGAGAGCCGAAACGAACGGAAGAAAAAAGACCGTTTTCTAGCCCGCGTGCGCAAAGAGCGGGCCCTTTTCAGAAAGGCCATCGCCGAAATGACGGCATCTTCCGAGAAGGTGCGGGACTTGATTGTCTCGCTGGAGAAAAAAAAGAAGGCCTTGCGTGCGGCCATTCCCGGACGATTTTCGGCGGCGCGCGGCAAGCTGCGATGGCCGAGTGACGGCAAGCTCGTTTCCCGTTTCGGTCGTCAAAAGCATCCGAAATTTAATGAGATGATTTATCGAAAAGGCATCGAAATCACGCCCGCGCGAGGGGGAGAGGTTCGCAGTGTTTTCGGGGGCACTGTAGTTTATGCGGACTGGTTTCGGGGGTACGGCATGATGATAATGGTCGATCACGGTGAAAATTATTATTCCCTCTATGCGCATTTGGCGCGGCTTTTGGTCGGGGTTGGAGACCGGGTACAAAAGGACCATGTCATTGGGGAAGTGGGGCGCACGGGCCTCTCTGACGGCTCAAAACTCTATTTTGAAATCAGGCATCAGGGAAAACCGATCAATCCGACGGCCTGGCTTCAAAAGAGGCGTTAAGACATGTTACACTTCCATAGGTTTTTCGGCTGTGATAAACTGATTTCATCGGTAAAAACCGGCGGGCCTTAAAAAGTTTAAGATAAAAGCCCTTGTAAAATTGATGATCGGGGTGTGTCCTTGAAGGAGGAGCAGAAAATGGGGATTAAGAAAAAAGTGCGGATGAGCGTTTTGTTCATGATCGCGTTTGGGATCTTGGCGTTCGTCTTTTTTTCCGGCACCGGCCTCCAGTCAAAGGTTTCCGCCGAAACCGATGGATACAAAGACCTCAAGATTTTTTCAGAAGTGCTTTCCGCCTTGAAAAAAAACTATGTTGAATCGGTTGATACAAAAGAACTGATTTACGGTGCAGTGAAGGGCATGCTCAATACCCTGGACGCTCACACGGCTTTTATGCCGCCCGAAGTCTATAAAGAAATGCAGGTCGATACACGGGGGGAATTTGGCGGACTGGGGCTTCAGGTTGGCATCAAAGATAAAAAACTCGTGGTAATCGCACCGATTGCGGATACGCCTGCGGCTAAAGTCGGAATTAAGGCGGGGGACGTGATTCTGAAGGTTGATGAATTTACGATGACCGAAGACACAACCTTAATGGATGCTGTACAAAAGATGCGCGGTCGCAAAGGGACTGCGGTGACCTTGACGATAAAACGGACTTCCAAGATGGAAGAATTGATTTTTACCCTGATCCGCGATGTCATCCGCATTAAGAGTGTGCGCTCCCGCGTGCTTGAACCCGGTATCGGCTACATTCAGTTGACGCAATTCCAGGAACATACCGCGCGCGATCTTTCTCGTGCGATTACAAAATTACTCAATGAAAACATTCATTCCCTTGTTCTGGATCTCAGGAATAATCCCGGCGGGCTCTTGAATGCCGCAAATGAGGTCTCAGAGCAGTTTCTCCAAAACGGCCAGTTGATTGTTTCAGTCAAGTCCCGAGAAGGCAAAGAAGACGAGTATATCGCGGGCCGGTCCGGACGGCTGGGCAGAATGCCGATCATCGTTTTGGTGAATGAAGGCAGCGCGAGCGCCTCCGAAATTGTTGCCGGTGCCTTACAGGATTGGAAACGAGCTGTCGTGGTCGGCACGCCCACCTTTGGCAAAGGTTCGGTTCAGACCATCCTGCCCTTATCGGACGGTTCCGCCATTCGTTTGACCACCGCAAAATACTACACGCCGAGCGGCCGCTCGATTCAAAATACGGGGATCGACCCCGATATTATCGTGCGGCCCGAAATTACTAAGGTCATTCAGACCTCACCGATTGTCCGCGAAAAAGATTTGGCGCGTCATCTTGAGAATGAAATGGATCTGGATGCGGACAAGCCCGATGCGGATCCCCTTCAAAAAAATGAAGAAGATGCCTTGCCATCGGATGAAGAAACCTTGGCCGCTCCGGAAGATACGCAATTGAAAAAAGCGGTTGATCTTTTAAAAGGGTGGCGCATCTTTAAAGAAATGGATCCTTCAATCCTTTCAGCCCAAAAAAAGTAAGAAAAAAGTAATACATTCCAAGACCTTTTCATTGCTTGGGCAATCTTGGCCCAAGCCGAAAAAAAACCAACTTTCCCCACTTGATTTTAAGATTTTGATTGTTATATAACTGTTAGCACTCAATACGGGAGAGTGCTAACAACTCGCGGCTTTATCATTTTTGCTGCGGGCGCCCCAGGGCTTGGAATAGGGTAAACCGACAATTTTTTTGATGTGTCCATAAAAAGAAGGAGGAGTAAGCAGAATGAGTACGACGAAATCCGCAGTAAAATTCAGACCCCTGAAGGAACGGGTATTTGTCAGTTATGCTGATGAACCTGAAAAAACAGCAAGCGGTCTTTATATCCCGGATGCCGCAAAAGAAAAACCACAAAAGGGACAGGTTGAAGCTATTGGCAGCGAAGTAAACGACGTTAAAGTTGGCGAAACTGTTCTTTTTGACAAGTACTCCGGCAGCAAGATCAACATTGAAGATACGGAATACCTGATCTTGAAAGAAGAGGACATCTTAGGGGTAATTGAGTAGGTTATTGCTTTATTTAATGTTAGGAGGAATGAATGGCTAAACAGATTGTTTTTGGTGATGATGCCCGCGCGAAGATTTTAAAAGGGGTCAATCAGCTTGCAACCGCAGTAAAAGCAACACTAGGACCCAAGGGACGGAATGCCGTCATCGATAAAAAATTCGGTGCGCCAACCATTACAAAGGACGGTGTGACGGTTGCCAAAGAAATTGAATTATCAGATCCCTATGAAAACATGGGGGCGCAGTTGGTCAAGGAAGTTTCGAGTAAAACTTCCGATGTTGCCGGTGACGGAACGACCACGGCAACGATTTTGGCCCAAGCCATTTACCGCGAAGGCGTGAAGAACCTTTCCGCAGGCGCCAACGCGATGGAACTTAAACGCGGCATCGACAAAGCCGTGTCTGCCGTAATTACGGAGCTACACAAAGCTTCAAAACCTTGCAAAACACAAACAGAGATTGCGCAGATTGGGACGATTTCTGCAAATAACGATGCTACTATCGGCGAATTAATCGCTGAAGCGATGGAAAAAGTCGGAAAAGACGGCGTGATTACCGTTGAGGAAGCAAAGAGCGCGGAAACGACACTTGATGTCGTGGAAGGCATGCAGTTTGACCGCGGATACATCTCCCCTTATTTCGTGACCGATTCCGAACGCATGGAAGCCTCTCTTGAAAACGCCTACATTCTGATCAACGAAAAGAAAATCTCCTCCATGAAGGATTTGCTGCCGGTTTTAGAGCAGGTCGCAAAATCGGGGCGGCCGCTTGTCATTATCGCCGAAGACGTGGACGGCGAAGCCCTTGCGACTTTGGTGGTGAACAAGCTGCGCGGCACGCTGAATGTTGCCGCCGTCAAAGCCCCGGGTTTTGGGGATCGCAGAAAAGCCATGCTTGAAGACATCGCGGTTTTAACGGGCGGACAGGTCATTTCCGAGGATTTGGGCCTCAAACTCGAAAGCATTAAAGTTGAAGATTTGGGCGAAGCCAAACGCGTGACCATCGATAAAGACAACACAGTCATCGTGGAAGGCGCAGGCGATACGACAAAGATTCAGGCCCGTGTGAAGCAGATCAAAGCCCAGGTTGAGGAAACCACTTCGGACTATGATCGCGAAAAACTCCAGGAACGGCTTGCAAAAATCGTCGGCGGTGTGGCCGTAATTAACGTTGGAGCCGTAACCGAAACCGAAATGAAGGAACGCAAAGCCCGCGTTGAAGATGCGCTGCACGCTACGAAGGCCGCCGTTGAAGAAGGCATTGTTGCCGGCGGCGGTGTCGCCTTGCTGCGTTGCCTTTCCGTTTTGGATGAAGTGAAGCTCGAAGGCGGCGAAAAAGTCGGGGTTGATCTTGTACAACGTGCGCTTGAAGAGCCGATCCGTCAGATTTCGGAAAACGCCGGGGTTGAAAGCTCGGTTGTTGTGGATCGAGTCAAAAAGGAAACCGGTCCGGTCGGGTTTGATGCCAATACGGAAACCTATGTGGACTTGGTCGAAGCCGGCATCATCGACCCCACCAAGGTGACCCGCACCGCATTGGAAAACGCGGCCAGTGTCTCCGGGCTGATGTTGACAACCGAAGTGATGATTGCAGATCTTCCTGAAAAGAAAGAAGCCGCAGCGCCCCCGATGCCTGATATGGGTGGCGGCATGGGCGGTATGGGTGGCATGGGCGGTATGATGTAAGAGAGACGCCCCGCTCGAAAACCCAAAAGCCCTTCCTTCGCGGTAACTTGTGAAGGAAGGGCTTTTTTCTTGGATTGATTGACTTCATGAAATGACTTTTTTACAATGCGGTTTCGATAAAAATCACTATTTTCGATTGAAATCATATTAAACGTGAATTTGAGGAGAAGGAGAATGCATGAGTAATGCAGTGAATATTACGACACAAAGCTGGGATGAGGAAGTGGTTCAATCAACAATTCCGGTCATGGTAGATTTTTGGGCGGCATGGTGTGGCCCCTGCAAAATGATTGCGCCCACCATTGAGGAACTTGCGGGGGAATATGAAGGGCAGCTCAAGGTCTGTAAACTCAATACCGACGAAAACCCCGAAATCGCCAGCCAAAATCAAATCATGGGCATCCCTTCTCTTCTCTTTTTTAAAGAAGGAAAACTGGTGGATAAAATTGTGGGAGCGGCCTCTAAAAAACAATTTAAGGAAAAGATCGACAGCATTCTCTCAAAATAATGAGTGCTAAAAGCCGAGACTCAATCCAGCCTGAAGTGTGTTCTCGCCCAAAGCCCCGCTTCAACTCCGTTCTTTTATGGCGCGTCTGTTTTTATTTTGAACTGCGGCGCGCAAACGCTTTCATTTTTACTCACGCATTATCAGAGCAGCCTGAAGTTTCATGTTGAGAGAGCTTCACATCAAGCATTATGCCATCATTGATGAAATCTCTCTGAGCTTATGCGAAGGCTTTAACGTCATCACCGGTGAAACCGGTGCGGGAAAATCCATCTTACTGGGTGCGCTCTCCCTTGTCCTTGGTGAGCGCTCTTCGCTTGAAGGCATTCGGAAGGGGGCGAATCAAGCCTTGCTCGAAGCATCTTTTGATCCCCTTCCGGCCTCACTCTTTTCTCAATCCGGTTTAGATGAGGATCTATTCGAGGAGGATGTCTTTATTTGCAAGCGCATCTTAAGCAAAACAGGGAAAAGCCGTGCCTATCTCAATGGAAGCATGGTAACCCTCGCGCAGATGAAAACCCTGGGGCAAAGTTTAGTTGAAGTCCACGGACAGCAGGGGCAGCATCGTTTGGGCGATCTCAACTGGCAGCGGATGCTCGTGGATGCTTTCGGGGGTTTGTCGGATCAACGCAGTGCCTATGAAACCCTTTATCATCAATGGCGCAGCTTAAAAGACGAAAGAGCCCTTTTGGAACAACGGATTGCTGCATCAACCGCCGCGTCTGAAGAACGCACATTCCAGCTTTCTGAAATTCGAGACGCACAACTCAATGCAGACGAAGAAGCGGCCCTGCTGCGGGAAGAGCGTCTGCTCAAGCAATGGGAAAACATCCAGTCTCTTGTTCGGCATCTTTACGGCCAATTTTCGGATGAGCAGGGCATTTTATCACAGCTTGACCTTGCCGGAACCGCGCTTCAAAACCTCGACAGCATGACAGAAGATGCCGAAACGGAGTTGAAGCTTTGGGAGCAGTCTCAGATTCAGCTCAAGGAACTTTCCATGTTGCTCCGGGCGCGGCTTCAGGAGGAGGCAGATCAATCGGGACGATTGGAGGCCCTTGCTTCCCGTATTTTCCTCATTCAGCAACTCAAGCGAAAGTATCAGCGATCCCTGCCTGAACTGCTTGAATATCAAGAAGAATTGGAAACCCGTCTTTCTGAGCAGTCTGAAGATCAGTTCAGATGCTCGGAGATTGACGCCGAATTGCGGACAATGGAAAAAAATCTAAAGGCACTCGCAGATGGGCTGAGCCAAAGCCGAGCCGCGTGCGGCAGCGCCTTGCAAACAAAGGTCAAAACCGAACTGGCGCGTTTAGGCATGGAAAAAACGCTTTTTGAGGTCGTCCTGCACCGCACAGAACTCAGCGCATCCGGCATAGATCAGATCGAGTTTTTGATCGCCCTGCCGGGTGAAGTCCCTTGCGGACTAACAAAGATTGCCTCGGGCGGCGAACTTTCCCGCATCATGCTTGCCTTAAAAGTGGTTTTGGCGGAAGTCGATCCGGTGCCGACCTTTGTCTTTGATGAAGTGGATACCGGTGTGGGCGGGGGGATTGCCGAACGTGTGGGGCGGCGGCTTTCCGCATTATCGGCCCGGCATCAGGTCCTTTGTATTACTCACCTGCCGCAGATTGCGGCTTTGGCCGATCACCATTATTTTGTTGAAAAAAAGGCTGTGGGCGACCGTATGGTGACCTGTATTCGTCCGCTTTCTCGTGAAGAGCGTGTTGAGGAATTGGCACGTATGTTGGGCGGGCTTCACATTACGGATCTGAGCCGCCGTCACGCCGAAGAAATGATTAACGCGCGTTAGGACTATCGACATTTAACCGGGAGGCCGTATTTTGAAGCATATTCCCGTCTCCAAACCCCTTGTTTTTGTAACACGTCATTTGCCGGATGCAGTGATGGAAAAACTGCGCAGCGCCTTCGATCTCCATGTTCCGGCAAAAGACCGTCCTCTGAATAAAGCCGAACTCATTGCGGGGGCAAAAGAGGCCGAGGGCCTGATCACGATGTTAAGCGACCTCATCGACGACGACGTGTTTTCAAGCGCGCCGAAGCTGAAAATCGTCTCAAATTATGCCGTGGGTTACAACAATATTGATCTTGCTGCGGCCAAAACGCGAAACATTGCCGTGACGAACACGCCGGGCGTCCTGACCGAAACAACAGCGGACCTTGCCTTTGCCCTTTTGATGGCCCTTGCGCGGCGCATTCCGGAGGCGGATGCGTGGGTGAAATCCGGACAATGGTCGGGCTGGGCACCAACCGAAATGATCGGCGCAGATATTTACGGTCAACATCTCGGCTTGATCGGCATGGGTCGCATCGCGCAGGCCCTTGCCCGCCGTGCTGCGGGTTTCGGCATGACGGTTTCTTATTTCAGCCGCCGTCACCTGCCTGCCGCGCTTGAAGCAGATTTGGGGGTGAGCTTCCTTCCGCTTCCTCAAATCCTTGAGAAATCGGACTATCTTTCATTGCATGTGCCGTTAAACGACAGCACGCATCACCTCATCGACCGTAAGGCGCTGCGTCAAATGAAACACACGGCTTTTCTCATCAACACCGCGCGCGGCCCGGTCGTGGATGAAGCGGCCTTGTGCGAGGCCCTTGAAGCCGGGGAAATCGCGGGGGCGGGTCTGGACGTATTTGAGGCGGAGCCTTCCATTTCATGGCCTTTGCTGCGTTTGAACAATGTTGTGACGCTGCCGCACATCGGCTCCGCATCTTTGCGGACGCGCGAAACCATGGGGTTTATGGTGTTTGATAACCTCCGTGCCCTTTTTTCGGGCAAAACACCCCCTAATCGGATTATGGTAGACTAATACGCAGCAGCCCCGTTGTTTTCGGGGAAAACGCATTTTTTCAGTCCATCAAGAGGCACGCCGTGTCCAAATTGAAGCTCAGCCTTTTTATTTTGTCGGCCGTATGGTTTTTTTTCCCCGCTTTTTCAGCGGCGATCAAACCGCGCCCCCCCATTCAGTTGATGTTTCAGGAACGCGCGCTTTCTGAAACGGAAGTTGAAATTACACTGACTGCACGCGTCGGCATCGACTCGGACGCCGTGTCGCTTTCGATCATGCTTCCGCCCGAACTCTTTTTGATAGAGGGTGAGGCGGAATGGGAAGGCCCGATGTCGGCGGGCTCGGAACAAAAAATTACCGTGGTGGTACTTAGCTCCGGGATCGACGGACCCGAAATCGAGGGGAGGGCAAGCATTCGTTTTCCGGGTGCCGCGGTTTTTGAGCAGCGCAATCGTATGGTTTTAAAACAATCGCAATTATCCACACCGGAATCAAAACCCGCGCCGCCGATAAAACGCAAGGGCAATCAGGAGACCGTTATTGAGTTTCGATGAAGCCAAAATAGCGGGCTGCCGCTCACTGGTCTCGTTTGTCATGACGGCCTTTTTGCTTTCCGCCTGCAGCAGCGGCGGGGGTTCGTCCGACCCGACGCCCTCCGTTGGTCTTTCGGTAACACCCGGCAGTAGTACCGTCGTTGCCGGTCAAAGCGGAGTTCAGTTGAGTGCAACCCTGGTTTTAAGCTCCGGGGCGGTAGACGATACGGCAACTTTCACTTGGGCATCTGATGATTCAAGCATCGTTTCCGTGGATGCAAACGGTTTTGCAACCGGGCTCCGCGTCGGTATGGCAAGGATCTCGGCCACTTCGGGCACATCCACGGGCAGTGCGTCCGTTTGGGTGATGAGTCCGAATCCGGGGGCTCAAAACCTTACATTAATGGGGACCGCCCGTTATGAAGATCGGGAATATGATTTGAATGGTTTCACGGGCGAGATAAGGTCTAAAGCCATCCGGAACACCGTGATTGAAGTGGTGGCGATTGACGGATTTCAGGTCATCGGTACAGGCGCGACCGATGCCTCGGGCAAATTTAATCTCACGGCGGACAACAGCAAAAACCAAGGCGGTGTTTACCTTCGTGTGATCAGCCGGACGGATCCGTCGCATACGGAAAAGATCGAAGTCCGCAATAACAGTACCGAGGCGGCATTTTTTGCTTTTGCTTCTCCTGCTCTTGATGACAGTGCCTCCGAAGCTTTTTCAGCAACACAAGACTTGCTTGTGACGACCGACGAGATCGGCGGCGCCTTTAACATTATTGACGTTATGTCCGATGCCAGTGCGCTTGTTCAGGCCACCGGTCTTAGCTGTCCCGAACCCTACCCGACCTGTGTGCCCCCTTTGGCCAAGGTTTACTGGGAGCCGGGCAGTTTGGAAGGGACTTTTTACGACAGTGGTGCGGATGCCATTTCCGTTCTGGGGGGTGGTTTCGGCGGCGACACGGATGAATATGATGATGTCATCCTGGCCCATGAATATGCCCACTTTATCTTGAGCAAGTTTTCACGGGACGATTCGCCCGGGGGTCAGCACGATTTGTTTGACAATACACAGGACATCCGTTTGAGCTGGTCGGAAGGCTGGGCCTCCTTTTTTGCCTTTGCGGTGCTCAAGTCCCCGCTGTATATCGATACCGTGCAGGGCGGCACGCTGATTTCTCTTAATAATGAAGATTATTCAGGGGCATTCAAGTCGGGACCCCCCCTTTCCGCGCTTGCCATCTATACAACGAGCGAGGTTGCCGTCTCCGGAGTCTTGTGGGATGTGATTGACGGCATAAATGGCGGCGAAGCGGAGGAATTGGACTTGAGCTTCAAAGAAGTTTTTCAAACAATCCTGGATTTTCCAACAAACAAACCGACAAGTTTGGAGACCTTTTGGACAACTTTTGAAAGCGCAACCTCGACCGAATCTTTTGCCGACGACCTCCAAAACATTTTACGGGAACGGAAGATCTCGCTGTTTGCGGACTCCGGAGAGGCTGCGGAGTCCGAGCTTGTTGTAAACGGGGCGCGCCAAACACACACGCTTTATCAAAACGGCGCCGATCCCGCCGGAGACCTGGATGCCATTCCTTTTTCTGCGATTTCCGGTACGACTTACATACTGAGAACTTTCAATTTGAACAGCGGCGCGGATACCTTTTTGAGCATTCTCGGCCCTTCTTCAGAACCCATTGCAACAAACGACAATGCGAGCGGCTTGACTTATCCAAGCTGTGGAGTCAATCCCTTGACAGGTCTGAGCACTTGTCCCGCCAACAACACCTCCAATCTTGCCTCCACGCTTACCTTTACAGCGCAACAGACAGGTCCCTTCACCGCCGAAGTCAGGCGTTCGGAAGCTGCGCCGCCCTCGGCGGGGCTGCTGGGCGCCTATGAGATTGAACTGACAAGCCCTTGAGGAACGCCTTGCCTTTTTGCCCCTGACCATGAACAGTTTCAGCATTGATCAATCCACGCATTTCATCGATACCGTTCAGGTTTTGAACACGCTGAATCAGCAAAACATCCATCAACTCAATCGCCCTCAGAAAATCAGTAAAAATATTCTTAAGGAGTTTGAACGGCGCGAGAAGAAAGTAAAAATTATTACAGATGACGGCATGAGTTACATGACGCATATCATCAGCGTCGATAATCGTGAACTGGTAATTCGCCTGCCCGATGCCTTGAAAATCCGCTTTAAGAGTCACTTGCTGCTTGTTTTTCCAAGTGAAGGAAAAGACTACGTCGTGCAGGGCTTTGTGACCAAGGTTTTTTTACCGATTGTCGTACTTTCTTATGTTGACCCCCGCTACGGAAAACGATGGTCGCTTCCTGTCGAGGCACGCGTTCATTTATCTCCTGTTTCAGACGAGATCCTGAAACTATTCATGGAGGAGCAATTAAGGCTGATCCGGCGTTCCGATGTGATTCGTCCAAGTGCGGCATCGAAAACGGCCAACGAGGAAAATAATGTGACTTTGGCGATTGAGGATGTGCTCTGCACCGATGTTGTCCTGGATGAAGACCCTGAGGCGGGTGAAGAGATTATGGTCTATGATTATGAGGAAGCGGAGTCTTTTTACGGCATTTTGTCTCAAAATGCCACACCGGGACGCATCCATGATATCTCTCCTTCGGGCCTTGCGATGCTCGCTGAAAAGGGAGATGCGCTGGGACAAGTGGGCGGATTGGTTTCTCTTGAATTCCACGATTTGTTGTCTGCGGATCCCAATGCTGAAATCCGTATTTTCAAATTGCGCCTGTTTGGCATCGTACGCTACCAGCGGCCTTTTGAATCGGAAGCCGAACAAATCTTCGGTATTAAATTCGTAAAGACCATCCAAGATACACGCTTCTTAAACTTCCTTGAAAAAACAGGATATTCACCGAACGGATGAATTTCTTTTTGCGATTTTTCTGTCCGTTTTTTGTCGCTTTTTTTAAGCAAAATCCCTTAGGTCCCTCCTTCAAATTCTTAAAAATTCGGGATAATATATTGAGCTTTTTCCCGACAATCTGTAAAGTGAGACAGAGCTAAACCCAGACTCGTCTTGCGAATAATCCGCGACCTGCCGCAGCATCTGATGATTGACCGAGGCAGGCCCCGGATCTCTCTTTGATTGGCAAAAATGAAGCCAGACGGCCTGCAGTATCCCATATGAAGGGGTTCATTATGGACTATACCTTTTCGGGAAAACTCATCTTTGTCCTCAAGTTAACTGGGGATGAGTAAATTTAAGAGGGACGTATTCAATGAAAAGCAACATAAAGGTCATTCACATCGCAGATAAGTTTGGTGTTAAAAATTCAAGTGTTCACGGAGTTTCCCGGCTATTTTCCTGGTGGATGCCCCGTTTTGATCGAGATCGATACGATGTGCGTCTAATCGGGTTAAGAAAGCCAGATGAAGCGACTAAAAACTTAAGGGATCAAGGAATTAATATTACCTCACTAAGCAAAGGAAAGTTTGATTTTTCAGTAATTAAAAATATTGTTCAAATTGTGAGGAAGGAAAAAACCGATATTTTGCATTTGCATGGATATGGGGCGACAAACTTTGGGCGGATCGCGTCAAGAATAGCAAAGGTAAAAAATATTGTGCACGAGCACTTCGTCGATCCTAATATGCCGAAATATCAGATTCCATTTGATTGGTTCTTGTCTCCTTACACTAACCTCGGAATGGCGAATTGCACCGCAGTTAAAGAATTCATGGTGAAAAAACGTTTTTTGCCAAAGCAAAAAGTAAGAGTTATATTTAACGGAGTGCCGATCCATGAATTTAAACCGTTAGAAGATGGAATTGTCATGGCGGAAAGAAAGAGATGGGGCATTCCAGAAGGTTATAAGATCGTTGCTACCATAGGAAGGTTGGATGAACAGAAGGGAAATAAATATTTTCTTGATGCTGCTGAAAAATTACTAAAAAAGGGACATAAGGTGAAATTTTTAATAGTGGGGGATGGCCCTTTATTGAATGAACTTCAGGAACAGTGTAATCGATACAATATCGAAAAAGATGTGATTTTCACGGGATATCATGAAAATATTCCTCTAATGCTAAATATGCTTTACATGCTGGTTATTCCTTCTCTTTGGGAGGGGACGACACTTACTGTATTTGAAGCCATGTCAATGAAACTCCCTATTGTCTCGACCTATGTTGACGGACTGGGTGAAGTTCTTCGGCATGAAGACAATGCAATATTAGTTAATCCAATGGACTCTAAAGGTCTTGCCATTGCTATTGAGCGCATACTGAATGATGAACAAAAGGCAGAGCAAATAGCCGCCAAAGCGTATAAAGATAGCTATGATTTTGACATTCAGAGAACCGTGGATCAGCTTCAAAATGTCTATGACGAACTGATGAATTAAACGGTTCATTCTATGTGAAGCGAGAGACGCAAGTAACTTACTATGACTAAGAAAACCGTTCTCAAAGCTGTTGTCTCTATAACTGCGATATTGATTATAGTTAAGACCATTTCCGGCGAATCTATAACAAATTATAATTTAAAGCTAAGTTTTTCATACCTTGCCTCTGTTTTCTTGGTGTCCTTGGTCAATATGGGAATAATAACCTATAAGTGGCAGTTAATTATTCATAGTAACAAGGTTGCAATCGGTTTTTTTAACCTTGTAAAGGTATATTACATCAGTAATTTTTTTGCTCAGGTTACACCAATAATTGTGGGTGATTCAATGAGGGCTTATCATTTATCCAAATATACCCAAGAGAAAATGAATTCTATCGGGTCAGTGTTATGGGTCAGATTGACGGGCTTCCTGGCACAAATGATACTAATTTTAATATCACTGCCTTTTGTTGTCGCTCTTGGTTATAAGTTTATTCTTACGGTTGCCTTTCTGATTGTTAGTGTGTTTATTCTGCTTGCCATTATCATCATGAATCCGAGTGAAGTAGCTTCCCTTATTTTAAAATTGAGTCGACTTCATAAAAAGCTCCATTTTCTTCATTATTTGGAGAAGTTTTCAGTGCATATGATGGAGTATTCGCGTAATAAAAAGTTCTTTTTTATTGTTTTGCTTTTATCAATTTTAGATCATCTGACCAGGATAGTCGCATGTTATTTGATTTCCCTGTCTATTGGTTTTAATCTTAACTTTTTTTATTTTTTAATATTTACGCCAATCGCCATGATGGTACAAATGGTCCCTATTTCTTTAGGCGGCACGGGAATAAGAGAAGGAACTTATATGATCTTATTTACAAAAGTGGGGCTGTCAAGTGTAGAGGCTCTGGTATTGTCAATTTTTACTTATATTATGACGATCATCACGACTTTGCCTGGTCTGTATTTTTTTCTTGCAGGCACAAAAAGTGGTTCTAAAATAGCAGAAATAAAATATCAGAGCGATTGAATATAGGTCGATTCCATTAAAAAGAGGGAGGATTTTTAAGTATACCGGCGATTGTCATAATTCGCTATTTTGATTGTCTGAACATAGCGATTAACCGAGTGGTCGCTTATTGCCTTTATATAAGCCTTGCTTCATGACTATAAATTAGATACGAATAAATACAAGGTAGCAGTTTTATAAAAATAATAAATGGTGTCTATGTTTAATTACCGATTTAATAGTTTTCACCAAATTCTCTATTTAAGGAGTATTATGAAAAAACTGAGTGAATTTTTCTTGATTTTTAGGTCTTATTTTCTCTTGTTTCTCGCTGCATTCATCTTGTCTGGATTGACAGTTAACCCTAGTTTGGCAGGTGCGTTGGATAAAACAGGCACACTATGGAGTCCCCACATAGAGTGGAATTTTGAAAATCCGACGTATTCGGGTAACCCCTTTGATTTAATTGCTTCTGCGACTTTTACCCACACGGCAAGTGGTGCCACGCACACCACCGAGATGTTTTATGATAATGCCAATACGTGGAAATTCCGATTTACAGCAACTAAAACCGGCGCATGGTCTTTCACAACTTCGAGCAACGATCCCGATCTTGATGGCAAGAGCGGCACCGTGACCATCACATCCAATCCTAATACGGAGATCAAGGGATTTCTTCAATCACATGGCAATAAATTCGCAAGGCAAATTGGAGAAAATGGTGAATTAGAAGGATTTTTATTCAACGTTTATATGGATAATAACGCCTTTCCCCATAACGGGAATCTTGCTCTCTACTCGGATGTGAATTTCATTAATGCATACATTCAGGATGCACAACAATACGGGTTCAATACCATATTTTTACCTGTGAATAACGAGTGGTTTAAGCTTGGAGCAAATCGATATACTGACCACAGTAGCGAAAATCCCGATATTCAGACATTTGAGATACTGGAACAGATTATTACAACCGCTCACAGTCAAGGTGTTAATTTTCACATGTGGGCTTGGGGAGACGAAAGTCGTAAATGGACCCCCATCGGTGTCGGCGGAATAAATGGAATACCGGATAGAAGACTTCAAAGATATATTGCAGCTCGTCTTGGTCCATTACCCGGATGG
>Ga0256830_1000887_pt1 | contig 22192 bp, 20 predicted proteins | sample 128326metaG_FD_190537 | JGI IMG/M metagenome (GOLD analysis project Ga0256830, IMG submission 190537) | Hydrothermal vent microbial communities from Lau Basin, Pacific Ocean - 128-326 | ecosystem: Environmental > Aquatic > Marine > Hydrothermal vents | place: Pacific Ocean: Lau Basin | collected... | reverse complement strand
CCTTGAGATGAAGGGGGAAAAGTATTACCTGAGAACTGAATTACGAGGGACGTGTTACAGTGTATTGAATGCAGTAGGAGTGGCTGTACCGCCTAGAGTACGGAACTAAGGCAGGATTCTCTATTACCGGTAAAACGTAGTGCCAAGAGGGTTTATTCAAATTCTAATTCCTTTTACCACAAATATTTAACAATTTGCACTGTAGAAGATGGGTCAAATTCTAATTCCTTTTACCACAAATATTTAACAATTTGCACTGTAGAAGATGGGTTTAGTTGTCGGCCTTGCAATGGTTGTAATTACGATATGGTCAAACCTCTTAGGAGGTCTTTTGCCAATTATCCTTACCAAACTAAAATTAGACCCTGCTGTTATAAGCGGGCCACTTTTAACCACAATAATAGATTCTACAGGGTTTCTTATTTACTTCTTATTTGCTCAAGCCCTTCTTATTATTGCATGAAGATTGTTCCGATGATATATGAGTGTGGATTATTTTACAGTTTCTGGAAAAAAAATACGGAATGTTGTGCCTTCACCCGGTTTACTTTTTACTGTTATGTAAGCATTATTTTGTTTTAAAATACGATATACCGTTGCTAAGCCAATGCCTGTACCGATATCTTCCGGTTTCGTTGTAAAAAAAGGTTCGAAAATATGAGAAATTGTATCCTTGTCAATACCAGTTCCTGTGTCACTAACGGAAAGCAGAACATAATATCCTGGTTTTATTGCAATATCATCAACATAGTATTTATTTGTTAAATCAACTCTATCCGTACTAATACAAAATTCTCCGCCATTAGGCATGGCATCTTTAGAGTTGGATGCAAAGTTCAGTAAAATCTGTGTTAATTGAGTTTCATCTATTTTAATATTTAAAGGTTGGGAAGAAAGGATAGTTTTATAAATTATCTTTTTCCCAAGTAATTTAGTTAACAAGGATTCTGAATTTTTAATTGCAGTATTAAGTTCTATAATACTTCCTTTTGTTTCTTCATGTTTGCTAAAAGTTAATAGCTGTCTTATCAGTTTTGCAGCTCTGTGTATTGTACTTTTTATTGCCTCTAAGTAGGTAATTAGTGTTTTTTGATCTATATTATTTTCAAAGAGTATTAGATCTGTATAGCCTGAGATAATATTGAGAAAATTATTGAAGTCATGGGCTATTCCACTGGTAAGTCTAGCAAGAGATTCCATTTTTTGTATATGAAAGATTTGTTTATCAAGAAGATATTTCTCTGTTATATCATCAAATAGTATCAGTATTTCAGATTTTTTTTTGGATTTATAGCTAAAAAACTTTATTTCTATATAGTGAATGTTGCTTTTCTCTCTTGTGAATTCTTTTATCAGTACTTCATAGGATTTTTCATACAATGTGGTTTTAATTTTTTTAATCTCGTCGTTATTATCTTTAAAGAGGATTGAAAAAATATTTTTGTTAATAATTTCATGCTGTTGTAATCCCAGATAATCAGCAGCTTTTGGGGTCGCCTTTTTTATATTGCCATTATTATTGCATATTGCAATACCGATACCTGCTGCAGAAAAAGCTGTGGCATATAATGTTTCTATGTTTTCTAATTCTTCTTTTAATTCTTTTTCAAGAGTAATGTTCTTGGTAATTTCAAGAGCACCAATTAGATTCCCGTCAATATCCTTTGTCGGATATCCTTTGATGAACCAATATCTCCCGTCTGGTGTGGTAATTACACCACTCTCTTCTCCATTGTTCTCAATAGCCCTTTGTACCGGGCAATTTATACAGGGCTCCTTCCTATTATGCCAGATTTCATAACAGTATTTGCCTATTAACTCTTCCTGTTTTTTACCAATTGATTGAGCAGCAGACTTATTTGCAAAAATTATTTTATGGTCAAGGTCTTGGTAAACAAGTAAATCAGACATTGAATTAAAAATGGTATTTTCCAATTTTGATACAAATGGAATAGTATTATTCTTCGTTTCTTCAGTTTCCACTGTTTAAATCCTTTCTAAAATAATTTTAAAGGATCAATAATTAATAGTATCCTGCCCTTGCCGGTGATTGTTACACCTGAGAAAAGATCTATATCTTCTACAAGTTTTGGGAGTGGCCTCATCATGTATTCGCCTTCCCCGTAGAATTTATCTACCTTTAAAGCCATTTTCCTGCCGTTTGCAGACAGAATAACAAGGTTTGCTATTTCTTGGTTGTCTTTATCTGAAACTTTTCTAGAATTAACGATTTCTGCTAATGCTTTTAATTCATATAGTTCCTCCCTTATGACAACCATTTTTCTATCCTTAAAAGACTTAATCTTATTAATAGGAATCTTAACTGTTTCCAACACATACTCTAAAGGTAGATAGTAATGTTCATTATCAATTTCTACTTCTAAACCTCTGCTTATCGCAAGGGAAAGTGGTATTTTTAATGATACCGTTGTACCCACATTTTTTTCTGTTTTTATATCTATATTACCACCAATTTTTTCGATGTTAGTTTTTACAACATCCATTCCAACGCCTCTGCCTGAAATATCACTTACATTTGCTGCAGTGGAAAAACCAGGTAAGAAAATTAGTGATAGTAGAGAATTTTTATCCATCTCTTGAATCTGTTCTTTATTAATTAAATTCTTTTCAATTGCCTTTGATTTTATTTTTTCTACATCTATTCCTTTACCATCATCTTTAATATCAATTATTACATTTTGTCCTAAATTGTAGGCAGAGATAGTTATAGTTCCCATTTCAGGTTTACCTTTTGCCAGACGTTCCTCCGGATATTCTATGCCATGGTCGATAGAATTTCTTATTATATGAATTAATGGATCTCCAATCAGATCTATAACCGTTTTATCTAATTCTGTATCTTCCCCGGAAATGACAAGTTGTACCTTTTTCCCTAAATTCTTTGAGAGATCTCTTGTTAAGCGATGAAAACGCGAAAAAACCGTATTTAAGGGTAACAGTCTAATCTGCATTACAGTATTTTGAAGTTCTTCGGTTGTTTTACTAATATTGGTAATGACTGAATGAAGATCGTCAATAAGGTTTTTTGTTGTGCTACTAAGTTTAAAGTCTTTTTCAATTTCTTTAAGGTTATTGTTGTTTACAGCTAATTCCATAACTTGCTTTAGTAATGAATCAATTCTCTTCTCATCTACCTTTAACACCTGTGATGTTTTATCTTCGTATTTTCCTGCCAATGGCTTGGTTATAATATTATTACCGGATTTTCTTCTATCTCCTTTTGATTCAATTTTTTCAATTAATGCTGTCAATTTGGAAACAGCTTGGCTTCCATTTTTGTCCTTTTTTAATATATTTAAGATGTTTATGCCTTCCTTTGCATGATTAATTAAAAGATTGTATTTAACCCTTTCTCCAAGACGTGTAAGATTATTGAAGGCTCTTTCCATTTTCGATATTGATTGATTATCCAGCTTACCTTTTTGAAGATCAACTATTCCTGAATGGATTGCTTCGATTGATTGATTAAGAATATTTGTATAGGCGGATGATGTGGGTGTTTTTTCAAACTGAGAAATATCTGTTTTGTTCTCTGTATTTTTAAGTGTTTCTTCTATTGTTGATTTCAATTCAGATGAAATATTTTCCTTATTTATAAAGTTATCAAGCAAAGCTTTTAAGATGTCTAGAAAATTTAGCAGAAGTTCGATTTCGTTTTCTGATAGTTCTTCTTTTTTATCCCTTCTTTTTTGAATTATACTTTCTGCCCTGTGTGCTATGTCTTTAATATAATAGACAGGATTTAGTTTCTTTTGGTTTTCATTGGATATTGTTGATAGTAACAAACCGGAGTTTCCTTTTAGGGTATGAAGTGCACGAAAAATATCGTCATACAGTTCAAATTGTTTTGTATTAGATTCCAAACCGATTAATTTTTCCTCTATTGTATTTAGTTTTTCTTCAGTTTCCACTTCGAAATCTTTCATTAATTCATTACTCAAATTATCATAGGATGAAACATTTTGCTGTTGAGCTTTTTTTCTTTCCTCTATTAATGTTTCTATTTTGTGAATTAATTGGTCTACATTAAAATTACTTTCATCTATTTTTAATGCTTCTTGTTTTTCATTTGCTTCATATTTAGAAAGAATCTCCTGAGTTTGGAAAAGAATATTATTTGCCATATCAACACCGTTTAGTAACACATCAACAATTTCAGAATCAATTTCAATTTCATGTTGACGTAACATATCCAAAAGAGTTTCCAAAGAATGGCTTAATGATGTTAATCTTTTAAATCCAAAATATGAAGCACTGCCCTTTATTGTGTGAAATGGTCTAAAGACAGCATTTACCAGTTCATTGTTAAAGTTGACCTCTAACTTTAATATGTTTTCTTCTATGCCATCCAGATGATCAAATGATTCACCAATGAATGATTTTAAAATTTCTATTTCTTTTGGTTTAATAGTCACAAGGTGTTTTTCTTGAGGCTTTGTGGTATCTTGTGCATTCTTGAATAGAGTACTTAGCATTTTTTGTAATTGTGCTACCTTTGTTGTGTCTAAGAATGCTGTTTTATTTGATATTAAGTTATTAAATTCTTTTTCTACTGTATAAATAGTGTCTTTCTGCTTATCTGAAAGCTCATGGTTTTTTAATATTTTATTACAAAGTTCTGCAATCTGAATAGCGGATACTAAATCCCCCGGTTTATAATTATTTACGGTATCTATTAATAATTGTATCTGTTTATCCATAATATTATCCTGTTAAGATATTAATTACTTTTATTAGGGAATCCGGATCAAAGGGTTTAACAACCCAGCCACTAACACCTAACTCTTTACCTGTCAACTTTTTTTGTTCTGAATTTTCTGTGGTTAACATTACAATTGGAGTATTAGAGTAATAAGTGTTTTTTTTAATTTCTTTTACAAAGTCAAACCCATTCATTTCTGGCATATTAACATCAACGAGAAAAAGGCAAATTTTATTATTGTTATCGTTATATCTTTCGATTATTTTTCTTAATGCATCCTTGCCATTTTCTGCCTCTATAACTTTATAACCTGCCGATTCAAGGTTGTTTTTAACGATCAACCTCATACTGGATGAGTCGTCAATGCACATAACGAGTTTCTCCATAAATATCTCCTTATCTAAAGTAATATTTAAAATAATGTTATATCACCTTTAAGCTCCTTGTCTTTTAGGGCTTTATTTTCTTTAACATCACTTTTAATTTCTTTTTTAATTGCCTTATATTCATCTGAAACGGTGAAGTTGTATTCAGCGATTTCATGGATTTCTTTTTCTATTTTGTTCTTATCAATGGTTATATCTATATTAATTGAATTAAGTGAGTTTTCAAAATTTGCATATATCTTGCTTAGAATCTTTGTTATATTTTCTATCTGTTGTCTTGTTATATCCTGAAACTGTAATGTTTTAGATATCTTTTTAATATAACTGTCTATAGAGTCAGAAAGGATCTTTGATTCGTTAAGAGAAGTTTCAACTGTTTTGGATTGAAAATCTATATTCTTTGAAATTTTAATTAGTTTTTCATTTACTTCTCTTAAAACGGCTAAGTTTCCCTGAAGGTTTTCTATGTATTGGAAAAAATAATTTACAGAATAAGTTACCATTTCTTTAATCATGTTTTGTATTTCTTGTGAAACTTTTTTCGTTCGGGAAGATAGATTTTGTATTTCTTTTGCAATAACCTTGAATCCTTTCCCATGTTCACCTGCCCGTGCAGCTTCTATGGAAGCATTTATTGCGAGAATAGAAGTTATTTCTGAAATATCTGTTATGTTTTCAGAGTATTTTTCTATTTTTAACATTGATTTTTTTAGTTCGGAGGATATATTTGTTATTTCATCTATTGCTTTTTCATGGTCTTTACGGATGTCAGTTAAATCACTTGTTGCAGTTGATAGCAATTTGGAATCCTGTAAGAGATTTGTTTTGCCATATATAACTTCCTGTAAAAAATTACATATATGTTTTGAAGATTCATCACTTTTTTGAGTAAGCTTAAAAATATAGTCTATTAATTCTGTATATTTTTTTTCGGTTGTTTCAGTTACATACTCTGAAAGTTTTTCAATTATATTAAAAGCAACTTTAAAAGATTCAATTTGATAAATAAGGCTTTGTATTGTTTTTGTATAATCGTTGCCCAAACTTCAGTCCCCCAATAAAAGTTTTACATTTTCAATAAGCTCATTTGGGTTAATTGGTTTAACAAGATACAAATTTGCACCGGCATTAAATCCCTTTTCTTTATCCTGTGCCTCGTCTTCTGTAGAAATTATTATTATTGGAATATCTTTAAAATCATCTTCCTGGCGGATATTTTTTATAAATGTATACCCGTCCATAACCGGCATATTTATATCTGTTATAACCATATCAATTTTTTGTTGAAGCAACTTTTCAAATGCATCGGCACCATTTTCTGCTGTTAAGACATCGTAATTGGCTGATTTGAGGGTATAACTATGAAAGTTTCTTATCATTTCAGAATCGTCAACTATTAATATTTTTTTTGACATTTCATATTACCTCCGGTTTCTGATAAACAATAAAACCACCTTTTCTTTTTATCCGGAATGCGGAACTTATTCTGCTCATAGACTCAGAATGTCCAAGAAAGATATAACCTCCAGGATTTAAGGCTTCATAAAAATAATTAACTACTTTCTTTCTTGAAATATCATTAAAATAAATCAGTACATTTCTGCAGAATATAAAATCGAAGTTTTTCAGTTTTCGAATTTCATTGTCATCATATAGATTAATCTTAGCAAATTTCACAATGGATTTTGCTGTTAACTTAATTCTATACTCATCACCGTTGTTTACAAAATATTTGGCAAAGTAATCCTCTGGTACATTTTTAATGGATCTATAACCATAGACACCTCTCTTGGCTTTTTCCAGTGCCATAGTATCTATATCAGTTGCGATTATCTCTTTTTTCCATAGGTATGGGTTGTCAAGCATTTCAAGTAGTATTATAGAAAGAGTGTATGGTTCTTCACCAGTGGAGCAACCAGCTGACCATATTCTTAAATTGTAGTCTTTGTTTTTTTCCTTTTTTTCGCATACTTCAGGTAGGCAGTGTTCTGCAAAGGACTGTAACTGTTCGAACTCCCGAAAGAAATAAGTCTCATTGGTAGTCAATAACTCTATTAATTTTTGGAGCTCATCTTCTTTATTGCTATCAAATAACAGGAATTTATAGTAGGTAGAAAAATCATTAAATCCCCCTTCCTCCATTCTTTTGTTGACACGTTTTTTGACAAAGTAAATCTTTTTTTCTTCAAAGAAAAGGCCTGTTTTCTTATATATAAGGTCTCTCAGTTTTATAAAATCATGAAAGCTAAACTCCATTAGCTGTTCTCCTGAGCCTTCTTTGTAAGTCTTGTTATTGCATCTCCGATTGCTTCTAATATTTCATCACTGTCAGTCTGATCAGCTATTTGTTCCAGTGTTTCTATATCCTCCTTTGTGCCTGCTTCGCCAATAATCTCTATTGCAGATAATACTTCCATTAAATCTGAACTATTTAGTTTTTCTCTCGCTGTTTTAAGTTTGTCTTTGCTTTCTTTGCTATAAGAAAGAATCTTAATTATTTCATACTTGTCAGGTGGTAACTCAGATGATTTAAGTAGATCTGTAAGTAATTTTTCAATGGAATCCGGGATATTTTCTTTACCTATTCTGTTAATAATACTTTCTAAAGCATCTATAAATTCCTTTTGTGCCAGGTTTTTATTGCTATTTATGATGTTTAGAAGTATTTCAAGTTCTTTGCTCTCTCCAACTGCACCTAAATATTTCATTAATGATATTAGAATGACTGGATTCTTTTCATCGTTAAAGTGTTCAACTATTTTATCCGCATTTTTCTTATGGCCAATTAATGAAAGGCTCTCTAATGCAGTACATTTTAAGAGTATATCTGTCTCTTTTAATAGTAATTCGACTATTTTATCCGCATAAGCTTCTGCACCCAAATAGCCCAAATATTCAATTGCAGTAATTTTTATATTAATTTCAGGGTCATCTAAGCGAGATGCAATTATTTTTAATGCTTCCTCAGATGGATCTTCCTTTAGAGAATCTAGAACAAACTTTCTGATGTCTTTATTTTCATGTTTCGAGAGTTTTTCCAAATAACTATAACAATGAACCTTGCTGTTTTTTATAATTTCTATAGCACCGTTTCTCGTGAAGGCATCGGTGGATAGGAACATTCTTTCAAGTATTTTGTAATCACTTTTTTCTATTAAATTGCTAAGTATTAAAAGTATTTTTTCTTTAATAGAAATATCTGTCTCATTTTCCATAATTTCGATTAATAGGGAAGCAGTAGTTGTATTATTTTTTTTCTCTAGATTTTCTAGGTACAAAAATTTATTTTTTCTATCTTTTTTCATAAAGTCTGAAACATTCTCCTTCATTAAGATTCCCCCTTAAAAATCTGATACAGCCTTAATAATGTTCTCTGCAATTTCCCAACTGGGAGCAACAATTTTTGCGCCGCCACGTTTTATAGCCTCTCCTGGCATGCCAAATACAATGGCGCTTTCTTCACTTTCTGCAATAGTGATACCACCTGATTTTCGTATTTTTACCATTGCATCGGCGCCATCATCTCCCATACCTGTCATTAAGACACCAATTGTATCTTTCCCAAAAACAGATAATACAGATTCCATCATTACATTTACCGATGGAATAAAAAGTGTTTTTGGCCTCGTTGGTGTTCTTATAATTACCTCTCCTTTTGAGTTTTTAAAAACCGTTAAATGGTATCCCCCCTTTGCAAGATAAATTGTACCGGGCTCTACCTTAAGGCCTGGTTGAGCTTCCATACACCTCATTGGTGTGTTTTTATCAATTCTCTGGGCAAACTGGTTTGTGAAGGTTTGCGGCATGTGTTGAACGAGAAAAACTGCACAGTTTAGTTCGGAGGAAAGGTATGGCAAAACGTCGAATATGGTTTTGGGGCCTCCAGTTGATATTCCTATGGCCACTGCCTTGTATCCTAAACCTGTAGGTTTAATTCCTTTTTTTTCAGGTTTAAAGGTAACCTTGGGTTTTGTTTTAGTAACAGAAATAGATTTTCTTAGTTGTTTTATTTTGAACAATGTCCTTGTCTGTGATGCCGCCTTTATTTTTGCTATTAATTCAGAGGTTATGCTTTGAATATTGGAGGAGATTGTCCCATCTGGTTTAGGAATGTAGTCAAAGGCTCCAAGCTCTAATGCTTCAAAAGTAGTTAAGGCTCCTTCCTGTGTGAGGGATGAAACCATTATTACAGGTGCAATATTTTCATCTACAATTACCTGAAGAGCTGTTATGCCATCCATTACAGGCAGATTTATATCCATTGTTACTACGTCAGGTTTAAGCTCTCTTGCTTTATTTATGGCATCCAAACCATCACGAGCTGTTGCAATTACTTCTAAATCAGGATCGGACTCGATCATCTGCCTTAACATTTTTCTCATAAGAGCTGAATCATCACAAACTAAAACCTTAACCATAGTTTATTCCTCAATTTTTAATTCTCTTTCCATAGAGGATTGCTCTGATTTTTTTTGAGTTTTAGTCTGCTTTTCAGATTTTAACTGCATTTTCTTATATTCATTATTTTCTGATTTTGATAAAATCTTATCTACATTTAGAATCATAATCATTTGTTTGTTATCGCCTGCTTTGCCAACTGCATCAATAAAATCAGAACTAATAGCGGAAGCAATAATATCCGGAGTTGGTTCGATGTTACTTATTGGCAAATTTAATACTTCATTAACCCTGTCCACTATTAATCCTGTTTTTTTACCAGAAATATCTGTTATTATTACTCTGCTACTGTCATCTAATTCTCTTGAGGTAATGTCAAATCGCTTCCTTAAATCGATAACGGGTATAATCTCACCTCGGAGGTTAATAATGCCCTCTATAAATGAGGGAGCCTTTGGTAATTTTGTTATTTTTTCTATGCGATTGATTTCTTGGATTTGTCTAATATCAATTCCAAATTCTTCGTTATCCACAATAAATGTAACAAACTGTTTTGTCTCTATACTTTCATTTGAGGATTCAGTTTGTTGTGATTGCATTGCCCTTTCCTCCATCTTTGAATAGAAGTCTTCCATGTTTTTACCAAAAAAACTTTTTTCATTTATAATCATTATTAGCCGATTCCCATTATCTAACTTAGCTATTCCCTCTAACTCTGAAAGATTATTTGATGATAATGTTAATGTTTTATCTATTGCATTTTTGTTTATTCTTAGTACTTCTCTTACGCTATCGACTAGTATTCCAATAACATGTTTTGCATATTGAATTACTATTATACGCTGTTTATCTAATGTTTCCATTAAAAAGTATTGTTCAAAATCTGTTAAAAGTTTTATCAGTTGTTGTGATAAAGGGTCGAGAATAGCGTTAAGATCTTTGTTTTTTCCTTCACTTCTAATTGTTTTAGCTTTCTGATGCAGTTCATTATGTATCTTATTAAGTTTATGTAGTAACTTTGTTGAGTTAACGTAGTTGGAAGACTGTTGTTTTAACCATTTGCCAAACCTGCATGTATCGGAGTTTGAATTTTGTAGACTAGTTTTAAAATCGTTATACCAATTCAGGTGGTAGTTCTTAGCCTTTAATATTTCTGATTTTATCTCTTTTTCAATATTTTCTGAACCGATGTATGACCTAAAATCTAAAACCGGTAAAAGAGATTCTCTAAATGATTGAATGCCTTTTATATAATCGGGTGCATCAGGAATTCTTACAATTTCCGAGACCTTTATAATCTCTTGTATTTTTGTTATATCAAAGGCATACTCTTCATTGCCAATTGTAAAGGTTATTAAATGAATCTCATCTATCTTTATATTTTCAGCTTCATTCTGTATTAATCTTGCCCCTTTTGCTTCACTTTTTGTCTTTTTCTTAACATGTGATAAATTTAACAGTTCTTTAAGATTTAAAATGAGTATTGGCCTTTGTTTATTTTTAAGTCTGACCATCCCCTTAACATATTTTCCGGAAGTGTTTTTAATAGCATCTGGAGGTGCTTCTATTGCTTGGCCGTTGATATCTGTAACACTTGATACAGAATCAATTATTATTCCGCTGTTAGAGCCTTTATATTCTGTAACAATCATTTTTGTTTTATCGGTTATTTTGGCTTTTTTATCCTTGTTAAGTCTTGTTTGGGGATCGATTACTGTAATTACATTTCCTCTATAGTTTGCAATACCTAAAATATATACGGGTGTTTTGGGCACTCGTGTAATTTGAGGAATTGCTATTATCTCTCGGACATTTTTTATATCTATTCCATACTCTTCGTTTCCAAGAAAGAAGATAATAACTTTATTATCTAAGTCTTCTTCCCTCATTTCTGTTATTCTCCATTCTACCTGCTTTGAATTTCATCTGCCTGGCTTGCTATATCCTCTATTGCAGTAGCTATTTCATCCATACCCTTCTTTTGTTCTTCAGCCGCCTTTGCTGCTTCTTCTATAGATTTTGCAGATTCTTCAGCAGCGGATGCAATTTCATCAATGCCTTTACTTGATTGTTCTAAGGCTACCGCTATTTCATTCAGGTAGTTTTGAATGTTTTGAAGATTATTTATAACAGTTTCCGTGTTTTCAGTAACAGATGAAAATTTTTCTATGGTTTGTTTTGAGTTTTCAATTTGTCTAAATACAAGTTTGGTGGCCTCCTGTATACTATTATCAGCGAGATCTATCCTTTTACTAATATTTCTTACCATATCTTTTATCTTTTCAGCATTTTGTGATGTTTCATTTGCAAGATTTCTTATATCTCCCGATACCACATAAAAACCTCGTCCGTATTCTCCTGCGCCTGCTGCTTCGATAAAGCCATTAACGGCAAGCATATTTGTTTGAATTCCCGTCATGGTGACCTTTTCTACAATTTTGTTGATATCGATAATTTTTTCTTGGAGGAGATTGATTGTTTCTTCAGTTTTGATTGTTTTGTCTGCAGCATTCTTGATATTTTTAATCATTTCATTAAGTCCGCTTTCACTTTTTACAATTTCATTTTTAAGAATTTTTGATTTCTCGAAAGCCTCTTCTTCTACAGCTTTTGTCTTTTCTTGTTCTTTAATTAGATTGCTTATCAGGTCTTTGCTGGATTCCGTATTTCTGGCAATTTCCTCTGCTGCTGATGCAAGCTGATTGATTGCGTTCATTATTTGTCCTGCTGCAGCGGATGATTCTTCGATATTTGCAGATAATTGTTCGGAAGCTGCTGCTAATTCTTCTGCCGATTTCTGTGCATCTGTTGAATTTTTTAATTCTTCGGATATAGAGGATAAGTTATCAGTTGCAGCAAGCATCTCATTAAAGGCTTTATTCTGTTCAGCTAAAGATTTTGTTACTTCTTCTGTGGAACTTGATATTTCTTCCGTTGCAGATGCCACCTGTTCTGTAGATTTCATAAACTCTTCGCCACTAATTTGAAACTCATTTGAGTTTTTTATCATTATGCTTCCAGCTTCAGCAAGCTTTGCTGTGGCATCTGTCATCTCTTCTACAAGCTTCAGCAGTTCCTCTGACTTTTCTGCTTCCCTGTTAGTTGTTGTTGCAAACTCTTCTATATTCTTAACTATTTCAGCAATGAAATTTTGAATTTCTTCTACAACGTTTCTTATATCAAGAGCACTTTTTTCTGAAGTTTCTGCAAGATTTCTAACTTCATCTGCCACAATAGCAAATCCGCGTCCGTGTTCACCCGCCCTTGCAGCTTCTATAGCAGCATTTAGGGCAAGCAGGTTTGTTTGATCTGCTATTTTTACTACAGTCTGTATTATGCTTCCAATTTCTTCTGCCTGTGCCGATAATTCCTGTATTGCCTTTGAAGTTTCTTGACTCTGCCTTCCTGCATTAATTATTCCCTTAATTACATTTTTTGACTCCTCAATAATTGCATTTAATAGTGTCGTTCCCTGATCAACCTTTTCAACAGCTTGTTGCACCAACTCATTTATGTTAACCGCTCTCTTACTAATTTGTTCAGCAGCAGCTCTTGACTCCTCTGTTGCTCCTGCCGCTTGTTCTGCCGCCGCTGCTATTTGCTGTATGGATTTTTCGAGTTCCTCTGATGCACCTGCAGCCTGATTTAACGAAGCGCCCATTTGTTCCACTGCAACAGCAAGTCTTTCCATTAAAGCCTGTTGTTTTGCCAGAGTCCTTGCGCGCGCCTTTTCTTGTGCTATTCTTTTAGCCTCCTCCCTCTTCTTAATAAGGTCCTCCCCGATTGTAGTTTTTGCAGTTATACCCGTGTGTCCTGTTGGTTTTGATAATGTTTTTGCCATACCTGTCTCCTTTAATTGGAATTTTTAAATAATTTTTAAACTCTTTCCCCTCCTGTCTTCATTTCCATTATTCACAAGCCAATCGATACCAGAAATGATTATTTTTTCTTCATTACCAGTGTCCAAATTAAGAGCGGATACATTAAGAATTTCATGTTTATCAATTGAAAATGTTACATCGATATTTGGTTCACCGGCTTTTGCCTTTTGTATATCCTGTAATTTAAACCTACCGAGAGAAACATACTTGTTATTATTTCCATTGATGCCGCTTTGAAGTATATGGATTGTGACTTCCCTTTGATTATCTTTGGTTGTAGTAAACAGTTTAACTTTCTCACAAGGGAAATTACTTCCCTTTGGTATAATTGTTATGAAATTGCCGCTGTCGTCTTCAATTCCAAGGTCATGGGAGGTAATATCGAAGAATTTAATTTCATCTATTTCCTCAGATAGTATACCAGCTAAGACCGCTGCACCCTCTGCCACAACCTCCTCCGGATTAATATCCCGGTAAACTTTTATTTCGTTATTTGTTAACCCTTTTAAAGTTTTGATTACAGTTTGTTCTACAATAGGTATTCTTGTGGAGCCTCCGGCGAATATGATTGATTTTAGCCACTGCGGATTTATTGAAGCTTCTTTAATGGTGCTTTTAATTAATTTTTTAATCTTATTTAAATATTTGTCTATTATTCTTTCGAATGTTTCTCTTGTAATGGTGAAATCAAGATGAATGGGACCCTTTTCTGATATTGTTATATATGGAATGAAAATTCGTGTTTCATCAACACTTGAAAGATCTATCTTTGCCTTTTCGGATTGTATTAAAACCTGTTGATATGCAATAGGATCGTTTTTTAAATCGATTGATGTTTCTTTCTTAAATTGTTCTACAATAAAATCGCATAATTCTCTATCAAAATTGTTTCCACCAATAGAAGTCGAACCTCCGGTTGCAAGAACCTTAAAAATATTATTGTTATATTCCATTAATGTTATGTCTAATGTTCCTCCGCCAAGATCAAAAACCATTAAATGATCATCCAATTCCTTTCCTATACAGTAGGCGAGAGAGGCTGCTATTGGTTCATTTAATAGCTTTAGTATTTGAAAACCGGCTAGTTTTCCCGCTTTCATGGTTGCCTGTCTTTGGTTGTCGTTAAAGTATGCCGGAACAGTAACAACAGCCTCATGAATTTGAAAACCAAAGTATTTTTCTGCATACATTTTAATTTTTCTAAAGATAAGTGCTGATACTTCAACGGGTGAATAATTACGCTTCATGATATTAAAGCTAATATTTTCTCCTAAATGTATCTTTACATTGGTTATTGTTGTATCATAATTTACAATTTGTTGATTCTTTGCTAGTTCTCCGACTAGAACTGTACTGTTATTCTTGAAATTCACAACAGAGGGAGTAGTTCTGCTACCGCGCTCGTTAACGATAATTTCGGGTTTTTTATTTTTTATAAAGGAAACAAGTGAGTTTGTTGTACCAAAATCAATACCAAGGATTATTCTTTTATTCTTCTTCTTTCTCCTCATATAACTCACCCTCAATTATTTTTAAATTTTCAGAAGCTGTTTTATTTTCCGGATCCATATTTAAAAGTTCCTTTAAAATTTCTACTGCCTTTTCTTTTTGCCCCAATTTATAGAAGGATATAGCCAAGTTATTCATAGCTTTTCCATGCTTAGGATTCAATGTTAGTGCTGCATAGAAGTATCCAAGTGCCTCTATTAACTTATTTTCTTTTAAGGCTGCTACGCCATGTTTAAAAAGAGTTTCACCTTTAATTGTAATTTCTCTGTGAATAAAGTCCTTAAAGTTAAAATCGATATCGTTTATTGTAAATTCTTTATCAAATAGCTCCTTTTCCTTGAGTAAATCTTCCAGTCCTTTTGCCTCGTTTTTATTTTCCATTTTCAATTTTCTCAATTTGTTCTGTAAGTCTGTAGTAGTCATATGCTCCATGACTGTTCAACTGATATTGAAATATTGTTTTTCCGTATCTTGGTGCTTCTGCCAGTGAAATATTTAACCTAATTGGGTGTAAAATAATATTTTCACCAAGATTTTCTCTGATTTCAGAAATAATTTCTCTTGCAAGTCTCGTTTTTTCCCTGTAAAAAGTGGGAATAATTCCCTTTAACTTTAATTTGGGATTGTAAAGCTTGTTAATTTTATAGATAAGCCTTACCATTTCAGCCAAGCCTTCCATTGCAAGAAAATGGGTTGGCATTGGAATATAAATCTCATTTGCCGCAATGAGTGATGAAACAGTTAAAAGACTAAGGGTTGGTGGAGTATCGAAAGTCACATAGTCATATTTTCCCAATATATTATTTATACGTTCGGATAGTATTGTTCTGGATTCCCTAATTGCTGAAAAGTGTTTTTCAAACTCTGTAAGCCTCTTTGTTGCAGGCAGTATCTTTAATCGTTGTATCGATGTGCTAACGATACAGTCTTCAATATCTTCGTTATCCAAAAGTACAGAGGATAAATCTTTCTTAATATTTGTTAAATTAATGCCGTAGGAAATTGTGGAATGGCCTTGAGGATCTGTATCTATAAGCAATACATTGTAACCCTTATAAGCCAGGCCAAAAGAGACATTTACGGTGGTGGTAGTTTTTCCGCTACCCCCCTTTCTGTTGCTGAATACAATTGTTCTTGCCATTGTAACAGCTTAATATTATAAATTTAAAAATAATTTGACATAAAGCTGACTTTTAGAAAATCTAATGAAAGATTTTTTGCTATGTCTCTATACATATAACTTTAAAATAAATATTAAAAAAGTCAAGAAAATTAATATCATGGAGACATTTGAGAAATAAAGGTTTGTTTTATTAAGGTTCATTAGACTAAGTTAATCAGTAAAAGCACATGTTGGCAGTAGATGCTGCTATTCCTCCTCCTGTTATATTGACTTATTACTATATTGCCTCTAAAATACATCAAATTTTCATTACAAAGACAGGCGGAAATGCTGACAATAGAAAATATTACCAAATCCTTCGGGGCATTGAAGGCACTGGACAATGTAAGTTTTACTGTAGAGAAGGGAAGAATCCACGGAATAATCGGGCCGAATGGTTCCGGAAAGACAACACTCTTCAACTGCGTAACCGGCCTTTTGCGACCGGAAGAAGGCAAAATTCTCTATGAAGGAAGGGAGATAACGGGCCTAAAAGCCTCTGAGATTTCCAATATGGGAATAAGAAGGACCTTCCAGGCGGGAGAACTTGTCTCCAGTCTCACTGTACTGGAAAACGTCATGCTGGGGATATTCGATTTCCGTTTCAAGGATTACATAGACACCTTTTTCAGGCTACCTTTCAGAAAGGTAGGGCGGGAGGAGGAAATAAGGGAACTTGCAATGGAGACACTCGCCCTTTTGGGGATGGAGAAGGATGCGGAGCGCTGGGCCAGTGACCTGGTATGGGCAGAGAGGCAGTTTGTTCAGATAGCAAGAGCAATGGTGTCACGTCCAAAGATGCTCCTGCTGGATGAACCGAACAGCGGTATGGGTACAAAGGAAACGGCACTGATAGAAGAGGTGATATCGAAGGTTCGTGACATGGGTGTAACGGTAATTGTAATAAGCCATGACATGAAGATGCTGATGAACCTCTCCGACTGGGTTACCGTGTTGAACTTCGGCGAGCTGATTGCAGAGGGAACACCTTCCGAGGTACAGAAAAACGAAAGGGTACTGGAGGCATACCTTGGAACAGAGTAGAAAGAGTAAAACCGGTGAAAAGAATGGAGTCCTCCTGGAGGTCAAGGACCTTCATGTCTCCTATGGGCATATAAGGGCACTGAAAGGGGTAAGCCTCCATGTAAAGAAAGGGGAAATCGTTGTTCTGATAGGTGCCAACGGGGCGGGAAAATCAACTCTCCTGGAGACGATTCTCGGAATAAACACACCGGAATCGGGTGACATAGTATTCGAGGGCAGGTCTATTGCGGGAATACCTGCTGACAGGAATGTAAGGGACGGAATCTTTCTCGTTCCCGAGGGCAGGGGAGTTTTTTCCTCGATGTCTGTTCTGGACAACCTCCTCCTCGGTGCACATCACAACATGGCAGATGCGGACAAGCACCTTAAGAGGGTATTCAACTGGTTTCCCGTTCTCGAGAAGAGAAAGAATCAGGTAGCACGAACCTTGAGCGGAGGAGAGAGGCAGATGCTTGCCATAGGGAGGGCGCTAATGTCCTCTCCCAAGCTGATCCTGATAGATGAACCTTCGATAGGGCTTGCACCGATCATTGTAAACGACATATTCAAGATACTGGTAGACCTGAACAGGGAGGGTTATACGATACTTCTCTCGGAGCAGAATGCCAACAAGGCACTCAAGTCTGCTCACAGGGGTTACGTACTGGAAACGGGAAACCTCGTTCTGGAAGGAAGTGCAGAAGAACTGAGAGAGGATCCCAGGGTGAGAGAGGCTTACCTTGGGGTATAGGAGTGTAAGTGTACAAGGTGTAGAGGTAGCGATATGGAAAGATACGGAGGTAGGAGCATTTAGATGGAAATTGTAGTAGCACAGATAATCAATGGCCTTTCACTGGGAAGTATATATGTCCTCCTCGTTACCGGTTTCAACCTCCTTCTGCTCGTTGCAATGATAATTCATTTTTCATACCCACAGGTTGTCGTTTTTTCCATGTACATAGCATGGTTTACAATGAAGCTTACAAACAACAGTGTAATCCTTGCCATAATTGCCGGCATTCTCTCTGCAATTTTGTTGAACCTTCTCTCAGCCCCACTCTTTCAAAAGGTCATGAAAAAGCGGGAAGGCGTTGATATCAATACTACCATGGTGCTCTCCCTGGGAATCGGAATGATAATAACCGATATCCTCTCCCACGGTTTCAACAAGGGACTTCCCATAGCATTTCCAAAGGTAATGGTCGGTGACAAGCCGATTATCGAACTGGGGCTTATCAGTGTTTCAAACGGCCAGATATACACCCTCGTTGTGGGGATAATTGCCGTATCCGGTTTGTTCTGGCTTCTATATAAAACGAGGGCGGGAAGGGCATTCCGGGCCATTGCCGAGGATCCCAATGGAGCAAAGCTGGTGGGGCTTCCCATATTCAGGACAGCTCTCGGAAGCTACGCCATAACCGGCATCCTGGGCGGGGTAACTGCGTTGCTCCTTGCATTTCTTCTTGGCACCACCTCGCCGGGTATGGGTGACCAGGTAGCAAACAAGGTTCTTGCCGTGTCGATAATCGCCGGCCTTGGGAACCTTACGGGCGGGCTGATTGTTGGATTGCTTCTGGGGATTCTCGAGGCGCTCGTTCAGGGTTTCATATCCGGTTCCTGGGCCAATGCCATAGCATTCGTGGTAATGCTAGTGGTGATTCTTGCCAAGCCGAGAGGGCTCTTTGGAATGAAGTTGTAAAAGATGAAGTTGTAAATGAAGACGTAATAGGAGGAAAAGCTTTGTCTCTGCCAATGTACTATTTTCTCGCAATAACAGCTATCTACATACTGATGAGCTGGGCGATATACCTTCCCTACAGGGTCGCACACCTCCATTTTCTCGTTGTAGCCAATATGACGATCTCTGGTTACCTGGCAGGTTACATGGTAATGACACTCCACGTTCCCTTCGCGGTGGCACTTATTACCGGCTTCATACTTGGCGGGCTTATAGGATACGTCGTCTCCATTTTCATCGGTGATGCACCGACTTTCGCAGTCGTGATCGTAGGTTTCACATTCATCTACATAACGAGAACCGTAATAGAAAATACCAAGGCAGTAGGCGGGACACTTGGAATGTTTGGGCTTCCTTCGATAGGCGGTAGCCCCACGGCTCACAGGTGGATAATACTGGGCATTCTCTATTTCCTGGTATTGCTTGTGGGCATCATCATTCACAGGTTCGAACACTCGAGGCTGGGAAGGGCTGCATCCGCCATCTTTGTAAAGAAGGAACTCGCAGTATCCTTCGGGGTGGATGTGAAGAAGATGGGTATGTTACTGCAGACATTCAGCAGCACCATCGCAGGCGGTTGCGGAGTGCTCTACGGTTTCATTTACAAGTCCTTCCATCTCGATTACTTCACCTTCTACCTCATAGGAATATTCATGACAGTGATATTCGTCGGCGGCTACAGAACGATGTGGGGTGTGGTAATTGCCGCTCCAATCCTCTACGGACTCCCGCTCCTCTTCCCCCCGGCAATAGCATCCTGGCGAATAGTGATCTACGGTGCGATACTGATTGCGGTTCTCGTTTTGAAGCCGGAAGGTTTTATAACGAGGCAGCTCGTTTACAATATCGAAAAGAAAATATCAGGAGGAAAAAATTGAGTTCACATCCCGAAGCAACAAAAAAGGTAATGATATCGGATCTTCAGAAGATGAAACGTGAAGGCAGAAAGATAACGATGATAACGGCCTACTCGTATCCCCAGGGATTGATAGTTGACGAGGCTGGCATCGATATCGTACTTGTAGGAGATTCCCTTGGCATGGTGGAGCTTGGGTACAAGGACACGGTTCCTGTTACGATGGACGAGATGCTTCATCACACCAAGGCCGTTGTGAGAGCTGTAAAGAGGGCTCATGTTGTCGGAGATATGCCCTTCATGTCCTACAACATTTCAATCGAGCAGGCTATTACCAATGCCGGTATTCTTTACAAGGACGGAGGTGCCGACTCTGTTAAGCTGGAAGGCGGCCAGGAGATGGCAGACAAGGTTGCTGCAATCGTTAAGGCGGGGATTCCCGTATTCGGTCATATCGGACTTACACCCCAGACGGCCAACCTGTTGGGCGGATTCAAGGTCCAGGGAAAGTCGATAGACAAGGCCAAGAAGGTCGTAGACGATGCCATAGCACTGGAAGAGGCAGGGGCCTTTGCCCTTATCCTGGAGGCAATCCCGAAACAGCTTGCAGCTATTATTACGGAGAAGGTAAAGATTCCCACTGTTGGAATCGGTGGCGGGGTAAACTGTGACGGCCAGGTGCTGGTTCTCCACGACATGGTAGGCCTCTTCAAGCGTTTCACGCCGAAATTCGTAAAGGTCTATGCAGATGTCTACAGTATCCAGCTTGAGGCCGTAAAATCCTTTATTGCGGATGTGCAGGAGGAAAAATTCCCCGGAGACGAGCATTCCTTCAATATGAAGGGCGAGGTGGTAGAGGAATTAAAAAAGGCCCTTGGCCTTTAATCATAAAGAACTTTAATCACCAAGAAATTGAAGAGCCTGGAAATACCACATACAGGAAAAAAATTCCCCGGTTTTGAGCCTGACGGATTGAAGGGCGATTACCCTTCCGCTACTTTTGAGCTCTCCGAAACCCCGTGGAAGGAATACCAATACAGGCCAGAGGTAAGGGGTGAGATTGCTACATTTCTCGATGGGATTTTTCTGAGTTACTCGGTAAGGGAGAGATTCACCAGGGCGAAGTATATCGAGGACAACTTTCCTGTCTATGAGGATTCATGCGTTGAGTTCTTTATCTCACCCGACGGGAAAAACTACTTCAATTTCGAGTTCAACTGTATAGGAACCCTGCTGCTTCAGTACGGGGAGTCGAGGGAAAACAGGGCCTTTGTAAACATGAAGGCTCTAAAGAAGATTGAAAGATACTCGACGCTCGGTAAGAATCAATTTGAGGAGAGGGAGGGGGACAACAGTTGGAGATTGAGTGTCTTCATCCCCTTTGCTCTGATGGAAGAGGTATCCGGTATCAAGAGATTCTGGGTGGAAGCGGAGCTTGGAGGAAACTTCTACAAGTGCGGAGACAGCTTGTCTTTGCCACACTATGTTGTCTGGAACAGGATTGAAACGGAAAAGCCTGACTATCACAGGCCCGAGTTCTTCGGGAGGTTGATCTTTCAGTACGGGTCAGTGTGAACGTAGATTATCGTATCCTTTCCGTACTTCTCCCTTATTACATCCTCCACGAGGTTTGCTATTCGGTGACCCTCGTACACGCTTAAGTCCTTGTCCACACGAATGTGGATGTCCATTGCGATTATGTTGCCTATCTTTCGTGTCCGGAGGTTGTGAGGATCATGGACACCCGGTATCTTTCCTATTACATCAATTATTTCCTCTTCGCTGTCGTCGCTCAAGGAGCTCTCGGTGAGTTCCTTCAGGCTCTCCAGTATTATCTTGATTCCGGAGTAGAGGATAAGAATGCTCACTGCTACTGCGGCAACAGGGTCGAGGATAACCCATCTCTTTCCGATGAATACGGCACCGGTAAGGCCGATAAGGACACCGATCGATGAAAAGGCATCACTCCTGTGATGCATGGCATTTGCCTTAAGGGAACTGCTTCCCAGGATATTCCCCCACTTCATCGAGTATCTGTACAGTAGTTCCTTGGTCACAACGGAGACCAGTGCTATGTAAATCGTGTAACGATGAACGGGCTGGGTGGTTGCACCGCCAAGGATCGCCATGGCTTTCACCGTTCCTGCCCTCAGTATTCCTATCCCGACAGCAATCAGCATTATCCCGATGAACAGTGTGGAGAGAGTTTCAAACTTGCCATGGCCGTAGTCGTGTGTCCTGTCTCTCGGCCTGCTTGCAATTGCCGTTCCGTAGATTACTGCAATATCAGTGGATAGATCGGAGAGGGAGTGTACACCGTCTGCTATCAGTGCGGAGCTCTTTCCAAGTATGCCGAATACGAATTTGAGACCGCTTAAGAATAGGTTGAAGAGAAGGCCGGTTACCGTGACATTTCGAATCTTTTTTACCTTTGCAGATACGGTAACCAATTTATCCTGTCCTTTTAACTTGTTTTGCAAAATCATTTTTTTATTGGTTAAAAATATAATCACTAA
>Ga0256830_1000886_pt1 | contig 22204 bp, 26 predicted proteins | sample 128326metaG_FD_190537 | JGI IMG/M metagenome (GOLD analysis project Ga0256830, IMG submission 190537) | Hydrothermal vent microbial communities from Lau Basin, Pacific Ocean - 128-326 | ecosystem: Environmental > Aquatic > Marine > Hydrothermal vents | place: Pacific Ocean: Lau Basin | collected... | reverse complement strand
AAGGAATTTTGGAAGATATTTAAAAACATTAAATTCAGCAGGCAAAAGGGAAAAAAGGCTTTGAGAAAAAAAATTAAGGTGAATGTTGCAATACTTGGAGGAGGGGATGTTGTGTTTCCTATAATTGCTGCAGGAGTTATGCTAAAGACTCTTGGAATAGGGTCTGCACTGTTTGTAATTGCAGGAGCAACTATCGGCTTGTCTTATCTCTTCTTTCTTGCAGAAAAAAAGAAATTCTATCCTGCAATGCCATTTATATCAGCAGGAATATTTGCAGGGATGATTCTGGGTTATCTTATCTCCTGATTCCCTTTTGTTATTCTTTCAGCCTCCTTATTGGAATATTTACAGAAAGCTTCTAAGCTTTTTCTTGTGGTAGGCTCAAGTGCAACAACATCAGAGAGCCTTACAATAGCAGGACTGCCCTTCATCACTCTTATTGCGCCCTTATTTTCATCATAGATGCCTCCAGCATGAGGATTCAATACAAGATAATCTTCTCTGATTTCAGTTAATTTTCCAGCAAATGTGGAGGCATGTTGAGGGTAAACAATTATATATTTGCCAATATATTTGCTAAAAATGTTTTCTTTCTTTTTAAGCCCAAATGGTGTTTCCATATCTTTCATGGTTTAGGATATTTTATAAACTTTTCCAATGTACTTACTTTAAAAAAGTAACAAAACCGAAAGGTTTATAAATAAATATATCTACTGTCAGATAGTAATGAAATAATTGAAAATAAAATGCTTGTGAAAAAGGAACTTATATCAAGAATAAGAGACTATTTTGATCTCAATATTTATGAAACAAAAGTATGGCTGGCTTTGCTTGGAAAAGGCATTGCTTCAGCAGGAGAGGTTGCTACTCTTTCAGGAGTTCCAAGATCAAGGACTTATGATGTTTTGGAGAGCCTTGAAAAAAGAGGATTTGCTGTTGCAAAGCTTGGAAAACCAGTCAAGTACCTCGGAGTTAATCCAAAAGTAATTCTGGAAAAACTGAAAAATAATGCCAGAAAAGATGCAGAGGAGAAAATTAATGTTCTGTCAAAAATAAAAGAAACAGACGAGTTTATGAAGATTGAGTCTCTATACAGGGAAGGAATAGAGCCTGTAAAGAGAGAGGATATTTCTCTTGCACTGAGAGGGAAGTCAAATATCTCAAATTATCTGAAAGATATTCTCCAGAATGCAGAAAATGAGGTAATGATATGCACTAATGCAGAGGAGATGAGCTCAAAACTAAAGCTCTTTCAGCAGACATTTGACGCTCTTAAGAAAGAGAACATAAAAATAAAAGTGGCTCTTTCAGGAGATGAAAGGCTTGTAAAAGCAATAGAGTCAAAGCTTGATATGAAAATAAAGAAAGTGGACATAGATGCCAAGTTTTTCATAGTTGACAAAAAAGAAATTTTGTTTTACCTTATGAAGTCTCCGAACGACGAAGACATAGCAATCTGGATTAATTCAGAATTTTTTGTATATGCTTTTGCTTCAATGTTTGAAAGAGCTTTGAAGGCAAAATAATCAAGAGGGCTTGACAATATTCACTTTCGTGACAGCCATGCTTTTTATTATCTTTCTGTTTTTGGATTTCCATCTTTTCATAAACTCAATAATGCTCATTTCAACTTTTTCTTTGGCATATGCTTTTCCTGATTTCACAAACACTTTTTTGTGCTTTTTCCTGAACATTTTTAAATTTTTGCTGTCTTTTACATAAGGCCCATGAAAAAGGATTTCTTTTTTCCTTTTTACTGAGAAAAAGCACTGAGCATTCTTTCCATTATTGTAGGCAAATCCCTTGTTTTTTACATCAAAAAACTTTCCTATCTCTCTGCCAAGATGCCTGTAAAATTTCTGAAGTTTGCTTCCTGCAATATCTCCTTCCTGCCTGTCTGTTTCTATCTCAAGCAGAACAAATTCAAGCCCTTTTTTCTCAGCATTCCCCATTATTTTCTCAGGACTGATTTTCTTTTCCTGAAATGCTTTTTTAGAGGGGTTCCTGATAAATTCTCTGCATGCTTTTTTGAAATTGCTGAAGGTTTCATCTGAAAGTGCTGCAAGGGCATTTCTTTGCCTGTAAGTCGGATCTATGAGAATTATCGGAGATTTGAGTTTTGAAGAATTCATGTTCATAAGTATTTCCTGTTTGCTCTTAAAGTGTTTTTCAATGTCAATTACAATCTTTCCTTCTTTGTGTCTGGCAATGCTCCTGATAAAGTTCAGGAAACCTTTGTAATAATAAACCAGCAGTTCAAGAGAGTAGCCAGAGAACCCTCTTATATATGATTCAGCTCCATAGCAGTTGTTTGCATGGCAGAAAGCCTTTGCAAGAAGGATGTCATTAACTATCTTTCTTGACTGAATTTTCTTTTTTACATAATGAACATGGGCATACGAGAGGTCAGTTATGTTCTCAGCATCTTCTGGCTTTTGTATTTTTTTTACAGGAATTATCTCAAGAAAAAAATCCTTTTTGTTTTTTACAATAAAGTAATCTCTTGAGCCATGAACTCTTAAGATATTCCCAAACTCAGTAACGTCTTTAAATTTCTTAATTACCTCCCATGTAATCTCGGATATCTCTTCGTTTTTGTATTTCCTGTCAAACCTGACAAAGATGTCAACATCATACTGGTCTTTTTTTATTAAGGTGCCTTTTGCAAGACTTCCGCCTACAAATATGTCTGCGTTTATTTTTTGCACTTTAAGCTCTTCTTTAAAGCCCTTTAGAAATCTCCTTAGAAATGATTTTATCTCATTAAGCTCTTTTTTTTCCGGCTTTATTTCATTTAACACCTCTTTAAGCACAGAGTGATATTTCTTCACCATACAGTTAGGGTAATCAGTAATGCTTATAAATTATTTGATTAGCTTTAATTCAAAAAGAACAGCTGCTAACTTTTTTTTCCTGCATATGGATTCTCAATTTCCTTAAGTTCCTTTGCATTTCTTCTGAGAGTTGAAGATATGTCAATGATGTATTTTCCTTCTTCAAGTTTGTAAATAAGAGGCCTGTCTTTCTTAAACAGCTTTACAATGTCAATCTCAAATTTTCCATCTCCAACAGATCTTACGGATTCTATATCAAGAATTACAGGAGCATCTTCATCAGCAATTCCTGCCATCTCTCTTATGTCTTTTTCAACTCTTTCTTTTTCTTTTTCAGGAATTTCAATAGGGCTTTTTTTCAGACTCTCTATTTGCTCTTCCCTTATGTAAAAGAAAAACCTTCCGTTGCAGTCATTGCATCCTTCAAGAAGCTCTCTGCTTCCAAGAGGAATGATTCTTGAGCATTTAACGCATTGGTGTGGCATTTTATTTATAGGATTTTAGATGTTTAAAGAAAAATAAAAGAGTATTTAATATTTTTGGAAATTCTCTTTTAAGAATTATTTATTTAACAACAATTCAATTTTTTTGGGGTCTTTTTTAATTTCCTTCACGATTGTTGCAGGCCCTATGATTGTTATTGCTCCAAGGTCCCCTCCTGAAATCGCATTTGCTATTTTTTCCCTTGCTTTCCCAAATATGCTTTTTTCATTATTCCTTGGTACAACTGCAAGCTCTATTCCTTTGAAATTGCTGACATGCCCTATCATTGCCATTGTGTCCTCTATGAGCCTTGTTTCTTCATCAGGCCTTAGCCTCCCCTGAAATATAAGGATGTTGTTTCCGAGAACTATATTCAGGATTTTCTTTATTCTTTCAGTGGTTCCAAGATTTTTGATGTCAGAGTAAGACAGAAAATGGATTGAAAACCCTTCTATTTTTCCAATGCCTCTTTTCTTTCTAGCCATTTTCAGATTAAATTTTTTTTGACAGCTTGAATATTGACTCGTAAAATTCTTCAAGATTGTGGCCGTATCTGGCGCTTATACCCACAACGTCATATTCGGGAAATGCAGCCTCTATTTTTTTTATGTCTGCTTTTTTCAGGTCAATTTTGTTTGCGACAATCAAAACGGGGATTTTTCTTGCTACGAGATTTCCTATAATTGTAATGTTTACCTGATTATAAGGGTTTTCAGTTGAATCTAAGACAACAACAACAATATCCATGTCATCAAGCCACTTGATGCTTTCAATAACTCCTTGTGTTGCTTCCTTCGCTCTTTTTTTCGCGTCTTTCTTTTTTAATTTGTATTTGAGGAACTCTTCATAATCTATCTTAGTTGCAATTCCAGGGGTATCGACCATCTTGAATATCATTGTCTTTCCTTTATAGCTTATCTCAATCTCTTTAAACTGGACATTTCTTGTTTCATGAGGAACTTTGCTTACGCTTCCAATCTCCTCTCCTGTAAAATCCTTGCATATCCTGTTCGCAAGGCTTGTCTTTCCCGCATTTGGAGGCCCATAAAAACCAAGCTTTATCTTCTTTTTGTTTTTGAATATATTTGATATTACTCTTCCTATGAATCCTTTGAATATTTTTATTACCATATTATGAATTTGCAACAAGGGTTTATTAAACTTTTGCGTTTCCAAACCATTTTCCTGCTGGAACATTTCCATATTCTCTTTTCGCCTGCGCCTGTCCGGGATTTTTTGGCTTTCTTTTAAAAAAGCCAATTATTTTTCCAATAGGGATTTCAAACATTCCTGTTCTTTTTCCGATGTATTTTCTCATTACATATCTAATCTGCTCAGAAGTCCATCCTGCTTTTTTTAATCTTCTGCTTATTTCATTATTGTCAATTCCTTTTCTCTTTGAATTTTCTATATACATAACCAGATTATATAGGTTATTTTTGTTGCTGAACAAATAGTCCTCGTACCTTCTTTTATACCATTCCTGAAGTACTACATATCCAACAATTCCTGCAAATATAATTAAAGACAAATAAAGGATGAAAAAGTTCCATTTTGGTTTTTCCACCCCAGTTTCATTCTGTATTTCCTCTTTTACTTCCAGCCGGCTCAACTGGGGTGAGATAAAAAGAGGGAGCTCAGAGAAGTCAATTTCCTCAGTTGTTGAAAATTCAATTGTTTTTTGAGGCTCTTCAAGAGGTATGTAAACATAACCTTGCTCTTCTTTTTCATAATAATCTTCCTTAAATAAGAGGTTTTCTGGCTTTTGAAGAATTATGTATGAGCTGTACGGAAGGCCTGTTTTTTCCATTATATCGACTTTAAATATAATCGTTTTCCTTACTTCGCCGTTTTCATAGTTTGCAGAGATTTCATTAAAGCTTACTTTTGTTTCAATATTTTCCTGATTCCATGCCAGAATAGCGTCAATATATTTGCTCTCACCCCCTTCCCCGTATCCTTCTTCCTCTCCGATTGTCCTTACGATATCAATGTCGATGTTTCTTTTGTCAGGATAGAATTGAATGGGATCGGAATTTCTGCTTATAACAACAGATTCCGGAATCCTTACCTTAAGAAGCCTCACCATTATGTCTATATAGTCTTCATCAGAGAATGCAGAGGCATATTCTTTCTGAAGCTCTGATATTTCGTACTCATTGTCAGTCAGATTTAACATTAAATCAAGAGATGTTTGGTAAAAATTTGGAAGCTCTTTAATCTGTGATTTTACTTTTTTTAGGTTTTCCAGTTTTTTTCTTAGAGTTGTATTTGCAGCTTCAACAGGGCTTTCAACAGAGATGCTGAAAGTTTTGGAAACACTAAGCCCTTTTGTATCTCTTGCTGTGACTCTCAGATTGAATCTCCCTATTTTGCTGTATGTGTGAACTATGCTGTTCTGCTTTGTTGTCTCTATTCTCCCATCTCCAAAATCCCACTCATATGATTCTATTGCTGATTTTGATGCAGGGTTTACGTTGACTTTAAATGTAGTTGGATATGCTGCTGCGGCTGTTGCCGGGCTCAGAGAAGTTATTTCTGGAATCGTTTCAACCAATATCTCTTCAGAGAATATTTCTTCTCCGTTCAGCTTGAGTATAAAAGTCTGATTTCCAAATCCGTCCGGAACAGAAAAATTGGCATTGCTTAGATTGATTTTTTGAAAATCTGCGCTTATAACCGCAGGCTTTTCTGAAAGCTCGTAAAAATTATATTCAGTAACCTGTCCAGAGTCTTTTTCATATTCAATCTGAAGCCCCTTAAGAGTAATTGTCTGGCTTTCTTCAGCAGTAATTTTTAAAGGAACAACGCACTCGCTTGAGCAGTCAATTCCCTCTCCGTATCTTTCAATAAGATAATCCTTGAAAAGCTCTCCCAAAGCATTTCCGTTTGGAAGAGAGTTTGTTATATTTAAATCTCCTACAGCTCCGAATGCCTTTCCCTCTCCAAAAATCTGATATGCTGCGATTGCTGGCTGAACAGGAATTCCATAAAATCCGCACCCTTGTGAATCAGAATACCCTCTTATTTTATACTCTCCGCTTCCTCCAGATGAATAAATGCAAACATAATGGTCTCTCTGCTCTGTAACAAGATATTCAACATCACAGTAAATCTCTCCTCCATTTGCAGATGCTTCAGGAAGGATGCAGCTTGTTTTTTCTTCTCCAAGCTGATCGTAAATTGACATAGTAATGCTTCTGTTTCCGCTCACTTTCTTTACCCATGCCCCGACTTTAAACCCCGGAGACTCTGTAAGCCTTATCTTTTGGCAATAAGGAGTGCTTCCTATAGTGTATTCTTCAGTGCTTTCTGAGCTGTTGAAACATCCTGTTTTCTTTAGAAACGAGCAATCTCCTCCAGATACTTTATTGTTTCCCATGTCAGTTTCACTGTCGTCAAAAAAATCTATTTTTAGCTGATTATAGCAAGAAGCCTGAGAGTTGCTGTAGATATTGAATTTTACAGAGTTTATATTAAATACATTTCCACGGAACCTGAATCCAACCATTGCAGACTCTTTTGCATTAAGATTGAATGTTTTTTCCTGCTCCCCGTTTGCTGCACTGTAATCCTGTTCGCAGTTGCTTGGATTGCAGGAGTATTCAGCATTCGGGCTTTTTCCAAGAAGGCTTATGAGGCTGATTTTGTCTCCGCTTCCTGTTTCAAATAAAGAGTCTATTGGCTCATTGTCAAGACTGATATTTATCCATCCCTTAATAACTCCTTTTGGAGAGTATTGCTTCTCTATTGAGTGGGATACATTTCCTATCTCGATAGCTGCATAAACTGATGCAAGCGAATTAATTGAAAAAAAGAATAGAAAAAATAAAAATAATATACCTCTTTTCATTTGCTTTCATTCTATTTCTTTTTTTTCTTTTTCTTTTTATACAATGGAGGGATGATTTTGTTTTTTCTCAGGATTAAGTAAATGAGCACAATAAATAATATTGTTGCAATCAGATTGTAGATGTTAAAGAAAGGGATTTTTATTCGCGCTGGACACGGAATAACATTGCTTCCGTCAACACACTTTTCAGACGCTCTTGAACCATCGGGATTGAATGGGTCATAGTGCCACCCTGTCTCATCATTGACGAAGTCATCTCCGTCAGGATTTGTTTGGAATACATTTGCAGGATCCCATTCCCAGATTGCCTTCCATGAATAAGTTAAAAGCCCGTCTTCACAATCATCGCTTTCAGTATCTTCATTGTAAGTGCATGTTCCTATTCTTGATGGGACAGTGAATCCTTCTTCAGCTCCTTCTGCTGTTGCTCCATCCTGACTCCTTATAGTGTATGTTGGAGCGCACTTATCAGGACCGCTTTCATTAACAACCCAGCTGCATTGGCAGTCTATGTCTCTCTGGCTGCAGTCAATGTCCGGAAGGCTTGCTTCAGCAACTCCGCATAAATCAACTTCGCAGTTTCCCTGAGTCTGATAGTCTGCACATATTCCTATTGAAGGGCAGTAGCTTTCTTCAATAAGAGTTATATTTAAGTCGTTGCTTACTTTTCCATTTGCCTTAAAATAGAAATTTTCAAGAGCCCCTTCAAGAGGGCTTGCGCTTGCAGTGTCTATGTCTTCTTGAGTTACTGTCCATGTTGCAATTGCATTCCCTTCTGCATTGACTGTTCCAGTTATTGTTCTTATATACCCGTCAAGCGGCCAGGTATCATACTCATAAATGCTGAAATCAACGCTTGTTCCTTCAGGCAACCCTGAATTCTTTAATATAAGAAGTATCTTTGTTGTTCCTATAGCAACAAAAGCCTCTTCTATATAGTCTTGATTAGTGTCTGCCCAGTATGCTGATGGAATTGTAGAGCTTCTGCAGCATATTTTGACAGCTGAAATTGAACTGTTTGACAGGTGCGCATTTGTTTCTGAAGTGAGGGAAAGCATTAGTGTTTCATCAGCGTCGCAGTCGGAATTAGTGCTCCTGCAGACAAGATTTCCAAAGCAAACATTTGTCCCGTAATTGCTTAAAGAAGGAATTTCAGCATGGGCATTCGTTATTGAAGAAAGCCCGACAATTTTGTTTGAGCCATCGCAAGAATGCGAACCAGCAAAATCACAGCAGACCACTTTTGCATAATTTGACTCGTCATATGTCTCCCCATGAGCATTTGAAACATCAGACAGTCCTAAGACAGTGTTGTCGGGATTGCACGAAGATCTGTCAGTAACCTGGCAGGAACCAGCAGCAGAAGTTGCCCCTAAAGAAACTATTATCAGGAATAAAAATACTCCAAACAATGATTTTTTTATGAACCTCATTTTATTTTCCTTAAATATTTAGGAAAAGGTATTTTATAAATCTTTTTAACCCTTCACAACTGCAAGAGGCTTGAGTTTTGCAACCTTTTTGCTTATCCCAAGCTCATCAACAACCCTCACAACTTCGTCAATATCCTTGTAAACCTGCGGAGCTTCTTCTGCAAGGGATTTAAGGCTCCCTGACTTCACTTCAATCCCCTTCTTTTGAAGTTTTTCCTTTATTTCCCCTCCTCTCAATGTTTTTATCGCACTGCTTCTGCTTTTTACTCTTCCTGCTCCATGGACTGTGCTTCCAAAAGAGAGCTCTTCTGCTTTTTTTGTTCCTACAAGGACGTATGATGAAGTGCCCATGCTTCCTGGAATGATTACTGGCTGCCCGATTTTCCTGTAGGCTTCAGGAATCTCTTTTCTTCCAGGACCGAAACTCCTTGTTGCGCCTTTTCTGTGCACGCATACTTCTTTTTTTATTCCATCAACAATATGCTCTTCAATCTTTGCAATGTTATGGCAGACATCATAAACAACATCTATTTTTACTTCTTTTGTTCCTGAAAATATATGCGTCATCTCCTCTCTTACCCAGTGAGTTATAAGCTGTTTGTTTGCAAAAGCAAAGTTTGCAGCAGCAGCCATTGCAGCAAGGTAATCTTTTCCAAGCCTGCTTTTTATAGGAGCATTAATAAGCTCTCTGTCAGGAAGCTTTTCAAATCCATACTCTTCTTCCATTTTTTTAATGTAATCTGAAGCAACCTGATGGCCGAGCCCTCTGGAGCCGCAGTGAATCATTATTGTAACTTGGTCTTTTTTTAATCCAAGAACTTTTGCAGTTTCAGAATCAGCAATCTCATCAACATACTGCACTTCAAGAAAGTGATTTCCCGCTCCAAGAGTTCCCAACTGGCCTATTCCCCTTTTAATTGCTTTTTCTGAAACTTTTGACGCATCAGCCCCTTTTATGCATCCCTCTTCTTCTGTATGAAGATAATCTTCTCTCACCCCATACCCTTTTTCTACAATATATTTTGCGCCTTTTTCAAGAAGATTTTTTAATTCTTCTTTTGTAATCTGGAATTTGCTTCCTCTTCCAACCCCTGAAGGAATTTTCCTGAAAAGAGCATCAACAACTTCTTTCTGCCTTTCAAGGATATCTTTTTTTGTAAGATTTGTCTTTAGAAGCCTCACTGAGCAGTTTATGTCATACCCTACTCCTCCTGGAGATATGACTCCCTTGTCTATGTCAAAGGCTGCAACACCTCCTATTGGAAAGCCGTACCCCTGATGTGCGTCTGATACAGCAATTGATGCTTTCAGAATCCCCGGCAAGCATGCAACATTTTTTACCTGCTCAAGAGTTTTATCCTCTTTAATTGCATTCATAATCTTCTCACTGGCATACACTATTCCATGAACATTCATGCACCCTTCTTTGGGAATTTCATAAGTGTCTGTTGAGATTTTTTTTATTTTCATAATTAAAAAATACAGGCAGGGTTTAAATTATTTATTGAATTTCTGCTGCCAAAATCATTGCATAGACAAATTTAACTCTATCAATATACCCCTCAAGAAAATTCAATTTGTTTTGGTTTGTTCTCTCATGCTTCCCAATTCCAAGATACTCTCTTAAGTAAACTCCCTCTACAGAGCTTTTTGCAATCTCATCAATTCTTATTCTGGAAAGGTGCCCTAACCTTGCCTCAAATTCATCTATTGTACGAAATTTAAGGCATTGCTTTAGTCCGTGAATCCCTCCAAGACACCTCATTATTTCTTCATGGCCTCTTTCTGAACAAAGAATCTCTTTATACTCTCTTATCTGAATCTCTGCAGTTTTCCTTATCCGATTTAATTCACTTTCTGAGAGATTATTCCATTTCCCTTCTCCCTGAAAATCAGCTTCCAGTGCTTTCATGATTAGAATCTTCTTTACTCTTATTTAAACTTTTTTCCATGGTTTTTTAGCACCTATACATCCAGAACCGCCTGGATAATCCACTTGCCTGAATTTTTATCATATCTCACAAACATGTCATTATAGGTTACTGCCTTTACGTCTGCGTGCATCTCATAATTTTCTGCATCATCCCCAACAGCTTCTGCTTCAACCTTGAAATTTTTTTTATCAATTTTTATTTTTTTTATTTTTGAGAGAAAAAACCCTTCGCTGTCGAACAAAACCAAGAATTCTTCAAGAAAATTGTAAAGAAGGCTTTCAAAGTCTTTTCCTTCTGCCTTTATTTTGGCTATATTTTTTTCTTTAACTTTCCCATCATGCATTGCATTGAACATTGCCAGAGCAGAATTTTTAAAAGCATCTTCAAGGCTTTTCCCAAAAGCCTGAAACTTTATGTCTGCAGTATGCTCTATAAATTTGAATTTCTTTTCCATATTAATTTTTCTTTTCGCAATTTTTTAGCGATCTTTAGCAATTTCAAGATGAAGGTAATATTTAAAAACTTCTTTTTCTTTGTTAAATTATAAAAATGGTGAAAAATATTCAGTTTAAAATATCTTTTTCAAACAGGGCTCTTTACACTTTAATAGCTGCTGTACTCATAATCATTGCAGGGATGGGGGTTTATGCTTACAACTCTGCTTACAATAATCCAGGCGTATTCGGCCACTCAGCAAACGAGATTGAGGAAGCTGATCCGACAGTTCCTGATTCAGTAAAAGACGGTGTTGACTGGAGCGAGATTACTGGAATTCCTGCAGGCTTTGCAGACGGCGTTGATGATGTTGGAGGAAGCGGGAGTGTCGGCAGTGGAAGCAGAGCTTTAGGAGGGAAAATCCTGCAGGTTATTAACACCCAGACAGACCAGTTTAAAAGTATAGCTGATTCTAGTCCAACTCATGGAAGAGGATATCCTCCAAATGATCCTTATTATGTTGATTATTTAACTCTTCCAGGAGGCTCAAGAGTAGAGGTTGGAACTGAAATCTTTTCTGAACAAATAACTCCAATAAACAGCGGAAGCAGGATTAAAATAGATGTCAAGCTCAGCTTAATAGGATATAACAATCTTAAAGGCCCTAATTTAGTAGGGCAATGCTACAACATAATAACATTGTTTAAAAATTCAGAATATTTTGCTACTGCAGCTGCATACGGGGACACTCTTTCTTATGTTATGAATGCAGGAGGAACAAATCCTATTACATTCAAGGTAAAAGCCTTTCCTTCTGGAGGATGCTGGTATCTTTATGAGGCTGAAACAGGAACTTACTCTCCTCAGTCAATATACCTGAATAAAGAGCCTGGATGGGCTCCAAATGTTCAGGGAGGAACTTCATCAATGACTATAACAGAGATTTCCCCATAATCTCATTTGAATAAGTGCCTTAAAGAAATCTAAAAATAAATCACTCAACCCCAAATCTTCTCAGGACTCCTTTTGGATTTTTGTAGTATTCATTGATTATGTCCTGCACTTTTTTGAATTCAAATACCTTGTATTGGTACATTCTGTAAATCAACTGGACCCTTCTTCTAAACTCAAGCTCAATCTCCTCTGGCTTTAATCCGTATCTCATGGAGATTTTTTCAAGTATCTTGCTGCTCCCTTTGGAATAAAACTGGTCATCCTGGGGATTCCAGACAAAAGGAGTGTTTGTTATTGCAACTCCGTCAGGATTTACATTGATTATTTCTGTAATCTCTTTGAGCTTTCTTGTCTCTTCGTTGTTAACAATGGCATGAGTCATGATACATACACAGTCAAGGACATTCAGAAGTGTTGGAGAGAGTTCAATAGGAGGTGTTTCAAGCCTTTTAATAACAGTGTCAACAGAATCTGCATGAATTGTGCTTATAGATGAATGGCCTGATGCCATTCCCTGAAACAGAACATAAGCTTCCTTCCCCCTTACCTCGCCTACAATAACATAGTCAGGATTCTGCCTGAATGAGCTTTTTAGCAGGGCAAACAAATCTATTTCTCCTGTATTTCCAACTCCTATTGCCCCTCTTACTACGCTTGGAAGCCAGTTTTCTCTCGGAAGGTTCAGCTCTCTTGTATCTTCAATACTGACAACTCTTGCCTCAGGGGCTATGAAAAAAGCAATTGCATTCAAGAGAGTTGTTTTTCCCGAGGCAGTTCCGCCTATAATCAGGATATTCATCTTATACTGGACAAGCAGCCAGAGATAGGCGAGCATTTCAGGGCTTAATGTATTGAAGGAAATAAGCTGTGGAGGAGTCCAGGGGGTTTTAGTGAATTTTCTTATTGTGAATGTAGGCCCTTTGCTTGTAATGTCCTGAGTGTATGTTGCATTAACTCTGCTTCCGTCAGGCAGAGAGCCGTCTAAAATCGGATTTGCGTAAGAGATGTATTTCCCGCATCTCTGCGCCAGCTTCTCAACAAAACTCGCAAGATTTTCAATATCCTTGAATACAACATTTGTTTTTATGTTCCTGTAAACCCTGTGGACAATGTAAATGGGGCTATTGGCTCCGTTACATTCAATGTCCTCTACAAAATAATCCCTTAAAAGAGGGTCTGTTTCATTGAATCCAAGAAAATCTCTGCAGAGGTAGTAGTATATTTTCCTGTAGCTTTCATAAGAGAGATTCATTCCAAATTCAGTAGCAAGAACCTTCAGCATCCGGTCTATGTAATCAAGGAGAGGCTTGTCTCCTTTTTCAACGATTCCTCCGAAATTAATCATGTTCTTCATTGCAGAGGTTATCTCTTCCTTGTATTTTGCCTCTTCTATGGTTAATAGTGGCTCTTCCACATCATAAAGAATTTCAGAAACTTTTGGATCCCAATAGATATGGGCAAATGCAAAAGGCGCAATCAGGCTGTACCTCACATCAATTTTCGTCTTGTCTGCTGTTTTTTTTAAAGGCGGAACAACTGGAGAAAAGTCTATATTGACTTTTTTGTACTCCATTATGTTTGTTTTTTCGCTTTTCATTTCCTATTCAACCTCTATATTTATTAAGGTGTAATTCCCCACTCTCCCGTTGTTTGATATTGATAGTTTGTAGGGTGTCGAAGACTTGGTTATTGTTTTTATGTTATCTCCTCCTTTGTATGTAATATTGTATTCCCCGCTATAGTTACTTGTCAGACTTATTATATTAAACTTGCCCCTCTTTTTAGTGTGGGCAGTTACGCTTCCAAGAGGAACATCTTCTCCAGGCTCGCTGTAGGCATATCTGCTTTCAATTTTGAAGACAATCCTGTCATTTTTTCCGTCTATTTCAAGCTGTCCTTTTTTTATCTCCATCTCAATTATCCTTTTGTTTCCAGGACCTCCCTGAATAACCGAAAGTATAAGGGTGTTGATGTCTTTTATCACTCCTAATGTCTGCTCAATAATTGCTTTGTCCTGAATCTCTTCTATTTTCGGCTTCACAAAAGCAAGAACTGCTCCGAGCATTACAAATGCAATGAGAGTATAGATAACTGTTTCAACCCACACTTGCGCTTTTCCCGAACAAGGAATTGGATTAAACTTTTTTCTTTTTTTTGCTTTGTATTTTTTCATTTTTTACTGGTATGCCATAATCCTGCAGTCATCAATGGTATTCAGCTCATCAGAGGCCTGGCATTGCTTTTTGTTTATTACAGGAGCTATTTTTATTGAAGACGGCTTTCCTATATTGGTTGTGTTGAAAAGATATGTCTTTCCTGCATTCTCTCCAGGAAGCTTTATTATTGGATCAGAGCTTTTGTAGTTTTTCACCATGCTGATTTCAGATCCTGATTTAGTTATCTTAAAGCTCTGCGTCTGAATGTCTCCTGAAACAGACACTATAAGCTCGTCAATGCTTATGTCTGCAATGCTTATCGAGAACTGAAGCTCTTTTGAGCTGTAATTATAGCAGGTATATTTGTTATTTATCGTAACTTTCTCGAAATTTCCAAAGCATGAATTTACTTCATCAACTTTTTCTTTAATTATTTTATTTACAACTCCCCACACGACGCCTGCCAGAACCAATGATAAAAGAACCAGTATCAATGTTGCAATTACAAGAGATAGTCCTTTTTTATGCTTGGGCATTTTATATTGTTAGCTCATATCCGTATCTTTTTTCATCACATACAAAAGTCTTCTGGCCGCTGCCGGAATCTCCTATAAGGACAGGAACTATTTTTATTTCCTCAGAAGTCCCTTCCCCAATGTCAATTCTGTCAGAGAAGGTCTTCCCCTGATTCAATCCTGCCTGAGGCCATTTTTCAGAGAGTTCTTCAATATCTTTTGTCTCATAGCTTCCATATTCAGAAATCTTAAGCTTCATTTTGAAGATAGGGATATTCCCTCTGTTTACAACAGAAAGCACCCCTCCTGAATAGCTTGCATCGAATTCAACATCATTGCATACAAGCTCGATATTTGTCCCAAATTTCGTTATTGCCTCTTTTGTAACTCCTCTGAACCATAAAAAAACAATAAGTCCTATGACTACGACTATTGAAACAAGCAATATTGTTGCAACAACTGGAGATACCCCTCTTTTTTTATTAATATTTGATGCCTTATTCATTGATATTTATAAAACATTTAGCTTTTTAAATTCTTTCTTTTGGCTGTAAAGCGGGATTAACGCTTTTTGGCAGTGTTGTTAAAGAAATTGCTCAAAGGACTTTTTGTTTATCCATTTGGATCCTTGCAATTGGTAAGAGTCTCTTTTATTTTTGCGCTCCCGCAGTTAACAAGCCTTTTTTTATTGTCCTTTATAATTGATTTTACAGGGAGAATCTCTATTGTATATATCTGGTTAATTCCTGATCCAGTAAGATTGAATATGTTCTGCTTTTCCTTATTTACCCTGAATTTATCACTAAAAACAACAAGCCCGTCAGTATTTTTTCCGAGTGAAGTGTAATTTGCAAGATCTATTGTTGCCAGCTCTTGGCCTGACTCATTTGTTGCATATATGAAGTATCCGTCTACATCAAACCTTCCGTTGTTCTTTAGCGTGAGATTTAAAATCCACTCTCCTGTGGTGTTGCATTCAGCATTCTTTACCATCAACGAGATTCCATCAGGGCACTTTAACGGCTCTCTTGGAATATAGGTTTTCATCCACTGGTAAACAATAGCCCCCATGACCACTGCAGCTGATATAAGAAGAACATATCCAATCATTATGCTTATGCCTTTTTTCGACATAAGAGCGTTTGAATTTTTTTCAGGTTTTTTTTTAAAGGCCATCTTAATTATTGCCTACTACATATTTTTCACCATCTATTTCCTGGGAAACAATGAAATAGAAATTCTCCCCTGACTTTAGTTCAAACTCATACTTTTTTCCACCAAGCTCAACGTCAACTTTGTCTGACCTGTGTTCTCCTTTTTCTTTTTCAGGAAATTCCTCTTCTTCTTTTTTGAATTCTTTCCCTCCAGTCTCTCTTGAGCTTCTCGACCTCTTCCCCATATCTATGGTCAGCTTTCCGAAAGTCATTTCCTCATAACTTAAAACATTGACTTTGTTTTTGTTCCCATAAACAAAATATAGGTTTCTTCCTTCTCCAGCGTACTCAGAGTATTTTGTTGCGAAATCACTCACAAGATTGCTCATTTCATTTTCATTTAATTCATTGTAAGTTCCGTAATCTATTACTTTTCCGCTCTCAATTCCAAGCTCTTCCCTTATGTCATAAAGCCTCACATAATCTTTCTTCTTAGAATAGTTTGAGACTACTGAGAATCCCATAATAATCACCACAAAGATGATTGCAGTGAGAATGTAAAACTGGCCTCTTTTATCACCTTTTTTCATGTTTTACTTAAGATATTTGAGTTTATTAAGTTTTTGCTGATGCCATTCAACCTTTGCAATGCAGGCTATTTGCCTATTTTTTTCCAAGGAACATGAGCAACTAATTCAAGGACATGGTTTACAGCTCCGACATAAGAAACAATTTTCCCTCTTTTTTCTTCGCCTTCTGATCGGGGTATTTTTATCCCTTTTCTCAGTGACTTTGTGAGTGTTTCAGAGTTTTTTAAACAAGGCTCAGGAATTTTCATCCATGATGAGCCGATTTCATACAGTGAGTGTCCATCAGAAGATACAAAACTTCCCAAATCAGGATAATATTTTTTTGCAAACTCATAAAAAACCTGGGCTTTAGTGTTTGTACCTATCCTAGTAATTAGCGGGATGTACAAATTAGCCTCACCGTTATAAACTTCTATAGCATCAATTTCTTCAAGAGGCTTTTCGTTTTTAGCAAGATAATTTCCAATCCCGCACTTGTAAAATGGATGGTCTGCAATTATTATTCCGTTGTTGTCTCTTGCCTCTTTTATTGTGTCCTCAAGGCTTCTTGCTTTTCTAAGAAACACATCCTTTTGCAGCCCTAAGACAAGAAGATGCCCTTGTTTTGTAGGAACTTCCTGCCCTTTGACAACCAAAACCTGCTTTTCAGGGACATAAACAGCATTTCCAATGTCTTCTCTCTCATAGCCTTTCAGCCCTGAAAAAGCCTCATATCTTTTGTCTTCAAAATTCACTAATCCGCAAATCCCTCCTTCTCCAAGCTTCTTTCTGATTGCATCTATTGCTTCATTAAAATTATTTATGTCACTTCCAATAGTTGCAAAATGGTTGTGAAGATCTGCCTTTATTTTCATGAAAAACATTCAGGCAGAGAGTTTTTAAACATTATTGCGAATAACTGCAAGAGTGCTCAAAAATAATCGCTTATCTTCAGTTTAAACTCCATCCAGAAAACCCAGAACAAAATAAGGATTCCGTCAATAGTCGGAGCTATTATTCCCCTGAACCCTTCTGGAAGAGAGCTTACTATATTTAATCCGAGAGAGTAATATGCCAGAGGATATAAAGGAATTATGTATCCTGCCAGAATGCTGTCAAGAATCAAATGAAGGATGCTTCCTCCTGCAAATATGAATAAGAGGGTTGAAAGCCTTAAATGCCTTTTTCTTATCTCACTGGATTTTATTCCTGTCTTAAGAAAAAATACTCCTGCTGAAAAAAGGGCGATTGGAACAAATATTGTGTGAAGGAATGTTCTGTGGATTTGGTCATACGAGAATCCGAAAAAATACAAAAGATAATACGCTCCTATGTCCAAATCAGGAATGATTCCTCCTATTGCTGCCGCGAGAATATAGTATCTCGGAAATTTTTTATTGTCTTTTATAAAATAACCTCTGAATAATTCAGCAAGAATTATAGCTCCAAGAATGTGCGTTGCTGCATACGGCATTTGATACCTCTTTCTTTTTTTGTATAAATTGTGGAAGGTTTATTAATGTTTTGAGGAAACAAAAGTGTAGACTCGGAGGTTTGCTCAAAGATTGCTGAAAAGCTACCTTCATTCTTCCTCGGCTCTGCTACCTGCTAAGCACCTTAACAAATGTTTAGGGCTGCTCCGATCAAGGCCTGACCCGTTTCGCATCTGCAAGATCAAAGCAGACAAAGCGTCAACGTCCGAACAAAGACTTTTCAACGCACTTATCACGCCCCTCCTTGCAGTCTGCCATAAAGCCCGTTTGCAAGCAGCGGAGGGCTAACCCGCTGACCTAGTCTACAGAATTAAAGGAAAGGAGCGGTATTTAAGGCTTTTTGTTGCTTTTTCTTTTTTCATCAAGATTGATAATCTCCCCAATTCCGTTCTCTCTGGCAATCCTCTCAAGCACTGAGGCTTTTCCATTAACATACTCCCAGTCTCTCTCAGCCCTTTTTTTGTAATATCCCATAATCCTTTTTATCCTTCTTATTAATGACTTTATTCTTTTGTATTTCTCAGGATGGCTCTGGACTTCCTGAAGGGCTATTCTGCTCTCAAAATATTTCATTCTATCCTCCCCGTATTTTTCAAGATAGAATTCAAAAAAATCAAGAACCCTCTTTTTTTCCTCCTCAGGAATGTCTAATGATTCTATCTCTTTTCTTCTCTTGTCTATCAGCCTTTCAGTTGCAAGCGAGTATTTTGGACTTTTTTTTGAGTAATTCATTTTAATATTTATTCAAGTGAAGTGATATAAATCTTGCTCTTTTATTTAATGTCGCTTGCTGTTTTGGAAAGTCTTCTTTCAAGAAAATATCCCAAATCTATGACATTGTCTCTCTTTAAGAGGCTGTTGTTAATATCATTATACATTTTTCTCAGCTCCCATGCATTTCTCCTTTTTTGAGAATAGGATTTATCATCTCTAAGATATTCATCAACATGCCTGTCGACTATTCTATGAAGGCCCATTTTAGTGACAGAAGAAATATCTACTCTGTTTATTTTTTCCCTTATTTCAAAAATCGCTTTTCTGAATGCCTCGTCCTTTAATCCCTCTTTTAACCCCATCATTATCCAACTGAAGCGGATTTGTTTAAAAAAATTGCTGTACTGCAGAATTATTAATTTGATTAACATATTTGCAATAATGAGAGTGAGCAAGCACCGGACTTTTTTCAATAGCTTCTCCACAAAACAAGCCCTTTGCTTCTGTCTCTTAAGAACAAAGTATCTCCTGTTTTTGTCCATACGTGCCCTTCTGAATTTCTGATTTTCCAGAAGAGCTCCTCTTTATTGTCGGTACCGTTTCCAACCTTCACTCTGACACTTCTTCCTGCATTTAAAATAAATTCAGGGAAAACAAACTTCTTTCTGCCCTCGTCTTTTATTTCCCAGCCTGTCAGGTTGCATTCAAAATGGCATTTGTTGCGGAATACTGCAGATTCGCCATAGTAATCAAATTCTTTAATCTCAATGCATTCAGAACATCTCTCATCGGATTTTCTGCATAAATTCCTCTTGCTTCTAACGCACTCTTTCCATGCTTCTGTGAATTCAGGATAATAAGGGTCTTTTCCAGAAGGAAAATAAAAATTAGCAAGCCCTCTCCTTACTAATTCAAGATTAATATTTTTTCCACCAGAATGAATATATGCCAAAAGCCTGTTGTACCTGTCATGTTTGTCTTTCCCAAATTCAAGCTTTATTGTTTTATTCAAAATCCTGCTCTCAAGGAAAATTTTCGCCTCTCTGTAATAATCTTCGCCTCTCTCAGGGGCATTAATTCCAAGAAGCCTGACCCTTTTTCCCTCATTTATCACAATTGTATCCCCGTCTATCACTCTTTCAACAAACACTTCCTCTTTCTCATCCAAAAAGCTGATTAATGCCTTGTCAAGAAAAGAGTAGTTGATTATGAAAAGCAAAGAGATTAAAAAAATCAACAGAAAAGTCTGTTTTCTTTTTTCTGTGACCATAGAAAAAGATATCTTAGAGAGTTAAAAAATTATTTGCATTGCAGTTCGTCTTCATTCCCTTTTCTGAAATAGATTTTATCTGGCTGAGTAAAACGCCCAACTCCAAAAAATCCTCCAACACTTCCCATTCTATCAATGTATTTTACATACTCTCCTTCTTTTGTTCTACAATCCAATTCTATATATTGAATAACACTGTCTCCTCCTCCTGTAGAGTATTCACTTGAAACAATTTCTTTACAGGTTTTAGGATAGTAACAGGTCATCGCCCCTCCAGCCAAAGATAAAGAGGGAACAAGCATAATTGCTGATGCCATGCCAGCTATAAATGGTTTAGCTAGCTTTTTAACTAATCCTTCTTCACTTTTTCCAGATAAGCTATTTTTGCCCATAATATTTTTGGAATAGAAGTATTTATAACCTTTTCTATTTTTAACCATTTCATAATTACAATAAATTTTTCCGGCCCATTATACACTCTTGTATAGCAATTAATTTAAATAGATTGATGCACTTGAGTGCATGGATGATTTAATGCTGCTTGCAGACAGGAATTCAAAAGCATGGGATTTTGCTGAGAAAATAAAATCATATTTTCATTCAGTGCACAGTATTTCTGTTCCTTTGGAAGAGGTTTCTGTAAGCCATTTCAGGAACGGAGAGATAGATATGCATGTCCCTTCAAATATGAGGGAGAGGGATATTTACTTTATTCATGATTCTTCAAAAAATCCTCAGGAGTGGTGGATTGAGCTTCTTTTGCTAAAAGACCTGATTTTAAGCTCTTCTGCAAACAGCGTGAGTTTTGTTCTTCCAAACATGTTTTACAGCAGAAAAGACAGAAAGGACAAGCCCCATGTCCCTATATCTGCAAGGGCTCTTGCAAATTCAATCTCTTCTGGAACAAAAAGAATAATAACAATGGACCTTCATGCAGCGCAGATTCAGGGAATTTATCCTCCAGAAGTCCCTGTAGACAATCTCTACAGCTTTCCAGAGGCTGTAAAACACCTAAGAAAAAACCATCCTGGCAGTCTGGAAAACCTTGCGGTAGTCTCTCCTGATGCAGGAGGAGCAGAGAGGGCAAAGGCGTTTCTTAAAAAACTGGAAAAAGCTCAGGAGCATGATGTGGAAAGACATGATTATTCTTTTGCATTAATAAGCAAGACAAGGCCGAGAGCAGGAGAGGTTGACAGCATGGAGCTTGTTGGAGATGTTGAAGGAAAAAACATACTGATAGTTGACGACATTATTGATTCTGGAGGGACATTATGCAAGGCAGGAGAGCTTTTGAGGAGAAAAGGGGCTAAAAAATTATTTTGTTACGGAACCCATGGATTTTTTACAAAAGGAACAGAAGAGCTTAAAAAGAGCTTTTATGCCATTATGACCAGCAACACAATTTACAGGGAAAAAAACGATGTTGAGGTCGTAGATGTTTCAGGAATTTTTGCTGAAGCAATATACAGGTCTGAAAAAGGGATTTCTGTTTCAAAGCTGTTTGAGTGAAGCAATCTGTTGATATCTCATGGCTAAGGATTATCCAAACAACTTTGGAAGGTTTACTGGTCTGGAAACTCCTGTTTTTATTAACAGAATATCAATAGATAGAGTTTAACAGGTAATAAAGAACTTTCTTTATAGGGCTTCTTAGAATTCTTTCTCTATCAATAATCTCTCTTCCTAAAGAAGTCAGCTTTGCTGTTTCTCTAACCTCGCCTTCTAAAGTAGAAAAACCTCTTCTTACATATCCTATACTTGAAAACCTATAGACAATGTCTTTATCTTCTTCACTTACATAATTACACTTACGGAATTTGCTTAAGGTTTCATACTCTTTTTTTGAGAACATCTTTTTCGTCTCCAAAGTATGTCTTTTAAACAAAACACTATGATTATTTAAATAATTTCCTGAAAGCGTATTAATTTCTCTTGCTAATTTTCTATAGAAGATAAAAACTATTTAAATTCCTGTGCTAATGCTTTTGCCCTTTTCTTCCAATCCTCAGGGCATTCAGTATAATAGCTAAGCTCAGCCCAATATCCCCAATTGCTACAGCCATCCATAAGGTAACAATTCCTGGGAATGCCAAAACAGCAAAAGAGCCTTTAATTAAGATTGAAATAGAAACATTCTGCTTGACAACAGACATTGTTCTCTTGCTCAAGTCAATCAGATAATTGATTTTTGTTAAATCATCATGCATTAGCGCTATATCAGATGTTTCTATTGCTATATCTGAGCCAATAGCCCCCATGGCAATTCCAACATGGGCTTTGGCAAGGGCAGGAGCATCATTCACTCCGTCGCCAATCATAACCACATGTTCATGCTTTTTCAATAGCTCATCAATTGCAGTAACCTTGTCTTCTGGCAAAAGTTCAGCATAGTGCTCATCAATTTTAA
>Ga0256830_1000885_pt1 | contig 22204 bp, 19 predicted proteins | sample 128326metaG_FD_190537 | JGI IMG/M metagenome (GOLD analysis project Ga0256830, IMG submission 190537) | Hydrothermal vent microbial communities from Lau Basin, Pacific Ocean - 128-326 | ecosystem: Environmental > Aquatic > Marine > Hydrothermal vents | place: Pacific Ocean: Lau Basin | collected... | reverse complement strand
TTTTTTATTTCAAAAATTTTACGAATTGATTTCTTTTAAAGGATAAAGGATAAAGAAAAAAAAAGAAAAGATGAATGATTTGCCACTAGAAATTGATATTCGAATACTTTATTTTATTGACACAAATCAATATCCTGTTTTGTATTATATGTTGAAATCAGAATTGCCTTATTTTTTTAATTGTCCACCTAAAAGAAAACAATTAAATGATTTATTACGTTGGGCGACTAAAAAAGAAAATATAGAAATATGCTACTTGGCAAAAAAATGGGGAGCAAATAATTATAATGTAATGCTTTATGAAGCTGCTGAAAATAATTATAAACATTTATGTTATTTAGCTAAAAAATGGGGAGCAAATGATTTTAATGGAATGCTTTTCAAAGCAGCTTTAGGTAAACATAAATATTTATGCTATCTAGCAAAAAAATGGGGAGCTAACAATTTTAATGGCATATTATATGGAGCAGCTATAAGTGGATGTAGAGAATTATGTGAATTAGCTAAAATATGGGGAGCAAGTGATTTTGATCAAATGTTAAGATATGCTGCTGAATTTGGTCATGAACAATTATGTCGTCTAGCAAAAAAATGGGGAGCAACTAATTTTAATGAAATGATCTTTTATACTGCTAAAGGTGGATATAAACACTTATGTTATTTGGCGAAAAAATGGGGAACAAACAATTTTAATGCTATGCTTCATGGTGCTGCCGAAGGAGGATATGAAGATTTGTGTCGTCTAGCAAAAGAATTGGGTGCAAATGAATTTGATTGGATGATTTATAAAGCTGGATTAAGTGGTAATAGTAAAGTATGTTATTTAGCAAAAGAATGGGGAGCTACTGAATTTAATGGTATGCTTTATAATTCAACATTAAATGGTCATAAACATTTATGTTATTTAGCAAAAGAATGGGGTGCGAATAATTTTAATACAATGCTTTATGTAGCAGCTAGAGAAAATCATACAGATTTATGTTATTTAGCTAAAGAATGGGGAGCTACAGATTTTAATAAAATGCTTTATATCGCTACATTACATGGACATGAACATTTGTGTCAACTTGCAAAAGAATGGGGTGCAATAGATTTCTAAAAAAAATATTGTATTATGTTTTTGCTAATTTATTTATAAATACATTTGAAATGAATAAAATACTGTATTATTTATTTGTGTTTTTGCTAATAAAAATCTTAATTTATTTATAAATATAAATACATTTCGAAATGAATAATTTTCAAAAAAAAAACTTACAATTTATAATATATTTTATGGTTAGCGTTATTTTTAAAAAAAATATAATTAAAAAATAAAAAGAACTTTAAAAAAAATAATTAACAAAAAAAAATGTTTTTGCCAGTAGAAATTATTGAACGAATTATTTCTTTTGTGGATTTAGTATATTATCCAATTTTATACTATTTATTTTCTGATATACTGGTTGTTCCTCCTACTGAAAATCAATTGAATAAATTACTTTGTTGGGTGACAAAAAAAGGAGATAAAAATTTATGTTATTTATCAAAGAAATGGGGAGCAAATGATTATGATGAAATGATTCGTAAAGCTGCTAAAGGAGGACATGAATATTTGTGTCAATTAGCTAAGAAATGGGGGGCAAATAATTTTAATAATATGCTTCAAGAAGCTGCTAAATCTGGAAATGAAAAGTTATGTTATTTAGCTAAAAAATGGGGCGAGGATAAATATAATAGTATATATGACCCTACTCGAAAAGATTATAAGTATTTATATCATTTAGCTAAAGCTAAAAAATGGAAAGGTGATTTTAATGAAATGTTATATATTGCTGCTGGAGAAGGACATGAACATATTTGTTATCTTGCTAAAGAATGGGGAGCGACCGATTTTAATGGTATGATTTACTTTGCTGCTCGAGGAAATCACGAGCATCTTTGTCAACTAGCTAAAGAATGGGGAGCTAATTCTTTTGATCGAATGCTTAGTGGAGCTCTTATGTCTGGAAATGAACATCTTTGTTATTTAGCCAAGGAATGGAGTAATATAAAACCTTCAAACTTAAATTTATTTAACGTTGCATCACAGGGATATGAAAATATATGTCGTTTAACTAAAGAATGGATTAAAGAAAAAGATTTTATTGACGTACTTCTTGGAGCAGCTTATGGAGGACATGAACATTTATGTTATTTAGCAAAAGAATGGGGAGCTACCAATTTTAATAAAATGCTAAAATCAGCTGCTATAGGTGGACATGAACATATATGTCACTTAGCTAGAAAATGGGGAGCTACAAATTTTAATGAAATGTTAGAAGGAGCTGCTGAAGGTGGATATGAACATTTATGTCATCTTGCAAAAAAATGGGGTGCTACTGATTTTAATAAGATGCTTTATGGAGCTGCTATAGGAGGTCATGAATATCTGTGTAGATTAGCAAAGAAATGGGGAGCTACTAATTTTGAAGAAATGCTTTATAATGCTACAATGTATGGACATGAACATTTATGCTACTTGGCCAAGGAATGGGGAGCTACTAATTTTAATGAAATGTTTTATACAGCTACTTTTGGTAATTATGAAAATTTATGTCATCTAGCTAAAAAATGGGGAGCTGATAATTTTAATAGAATAATTGAAGCAACTATCGAAACATCTATAATAGGTCTTGATCGTGAAGAATTTTATTATCTTGCCAAAAAATGGGGAGCTACTAAATCTAATCGATTCTTTGAATCATCAAAATATCCTCACTTTTTTTAAGGAAAAAAAAATCTTTTAAATTTTTTTTTGTTCAACGTTAATTTTAAAAAAAATACCAAATTAAAAAAAAAATTAAGAAATTGAGAAAAAAACACAAAAAGAAAAAAAATGAATTTACAAATGAGTCTGCCAATAGAAATTATTAAAATAATTATTTCTTTTACTAATGTAAAACAACAACCGATTTTGTATTATATTTTTCCAGAATTTTTTGAACATTCTCCTTCTTTTGAACAAAAACAATTGAATGAACTACTTTGTTGGGCGGCTAAAAATGGAGATGAAAAGATATGTCGTTTTGTAAAAAAACTAGGAGCAAATGATTATAATGAAATGCTTATTAGAGCTGCTGAAGGAGGTAATGAGTTACTTTGTTATTTAGCTAGACAATGGGGAGCCGATGATTATAATTGGATGCTTTATGGTGCGGCTCTAGGTGGACACGAAAAATTATGTATTTTAGCAAAAAAATCAGGAGCAAAATATTTTAATGGAATGCTTTATGGAGCTATTGAAGGTGGACATAAACATATATGTCGATTGGCAAAAGAATGGGGAGCTAACAATTTTAATAGAATGCTTTGCAAAGCTGCTCGAAGAGGTCATAAGAAATTATGTTATTTAGCTAAAGAATGGGGAGCTACCGATTTTAATGAAATGCTTCGTAGAGCTGCTCAAGGAGGACATGAACATTTGTGTTATTTAGCTAGAGAATGGGGAGCAAATAATTTTGAAGAAATGCTTAGTAAAGCTGCTAAAGGAGGTCATGAACATATATGCCGAATAGCAAAAAAATGGGGAGCTACTAATTTTGATGAGATGATTTCAATAGCTGCATTATATGGTCATGAACATATATGTCAATTAGCAAGAAAATGGGGAGCTGCCAATTTTAAAGTAATGTTATGCAATGCTGCACGTGAAGGGCATGAACATATATGTCGATTAGCAAAAGAATGGGGCGCTACTGAATTTAATTTGATGCTTGAATTTGCAGCTCAAGGAGGACACGAACATATATGTTATTTGGCAAAAGCATGGGGAGCTGATAACTTTTATAAAATGCTTTATTATGCTAAAGAATTCAATCATAAACATATATGCAATTTAGCAGAGAAATGGCTAAATGATCAAGCGATGCTAATGACAGGAGCAGAAGAGGAATATCACACATAAATACCTTTTTATTTTTTAAATACTAAAAAATGTAATTAACTTTTAAAAATTAAAAAGAATATAAAAAAAATTTATATTATAACGTAAAAATTATGTTTTTTATAATTATGTTTTTTATTTTTTTAAAATTAGCATTATAAATAAACTTTTATTTAGTATTAAAAAATGGAAGTATTACCAGCTGAAATTATTAGTCGAATTTTTTCTTTTACTAATCAAATATATCATCCGATTTTATATTATATATCTCCTGAATGTTTTAATAATTCACCTACACAAAAACAATTGAATAGATTACTTTATTGGGCAGCAGAAGAAGGAAATGAACAATTATGTTTTCTAACAAAAAAATGGGGAGCGAGTAATTTTAATTATATGCTTCACAGAGCTGCTATGAAAGGACATAAACAATTATGTCAGTTAGCTAAAAAATGGGGTGCTACAGATTTTAATGGAATGCTTTTTGGTGCTACTTGTGGTGGTCATGAACATTTATGTCGATTAGCAAGAGAATGGGGAGCTACTGATTTGGATTTTATGCTTTATTGGGCTAGTCGAAAAGGTCATGAACATTTATGTTATTTAGCAAGGGAGTGGGGTGCAAAACTTATTTGGATGCTCATTGGAGCTGCTGAAGGAGGTCATGAACATTTATGTTACTTAGCTGAAGAATGGGGAATTGATAATCCTAGAGTAATGCTTAATTCTGCAGCTAGATTTGGACACGAACATATATGTTATCTTGCTAAGAATCGAGGAGCTACAAATTTTAATGAAATGCTTTCTATATCTGCAAGAGAAGGACATGATCATTTATGTCGACTAGCAAAAAATTGGGGAGCAAAAGATTTTGATTTAATGCTTAGTGCTGCTACTCGAGGAGGTCACAAACATTTATGCTGTTTGGCCAAAAAATGGGGTGCAACTAATTTTAATAAGATGTTGTGGGATGCTACTAATGAAGGAAATAAAGAATTATGTTATCTTGCTAAGGAATGGGGAGCAAATGAAATTAATAAAATGTTATCTATTGCTTCTGCTAGAGGAAACGAAGAACTGTGTTATTTAGCAAAAGAATGGGGAGCAAATGATTTTAATGATATGCTTTGGCAGGCTACTTATATTAATCAAATTAATCTGTGTCAATTGGCAAAAGAATGGGGAGCAAATGAATTTAATCCAATGCTTATTGCTGCTACTCAAAGAAGGTATGAAAAATTGTGTTATCTTGCTAGGGAATGGGGAGCTACTGATTTTAATGGAATGCTTTATTGTGCTACTGATTTAGGCCATGAACGCTTTTGTCATCTTGCTAAAGAATGGGGAGCTACCAATTTTAATAAAATGTTAAAAACAGCTGCTACAGCAGGATATAAACATTTATGTCAACTAGCGAAAGAATGGGGTGCTACAGATTTTGACATAATGATGGAAATTGCTATTGAATCAAATAACAAAAAGATATATAAACTTGCAGAAAAATGGAAAATTGAAAGTAGTAAAAAAAAAAATAATTATTTAAAATAAATTATTTATTTATTTATTAAAATTATTATTTTAAAGAAGGACAAATTTTAATAATTAAATTATTTAAAGAATTTAACGTTAAGTATTTGAAATTTTAATATTCTTAAATAAAAAAAAAGAATAAAATAACTAAAAAAAAATTTCTGTAAAATTATGGAATCACAATTAGAATTAAAATTAGAACCACAATTGCAATCACAATTACAACCACAACTACAATCACGATTGCCTCGATTGCCTTATGAGATTATAATTCATATTTTTTCTTTTATGGATACTGAACAATATCCGATTTTGTATTATACAATTCCTAGTTTTTATAAGAAACCGCCTACACAAAATCAGCTGGACGATTTACTTTGCTGGGCAGCTAAAAATGGAAATGAAAAAATATGTCATCAAGCTAAAAAGTGGGGGGCTATTAATTTTGATAATATGATTTTTAATGCTGCTCGAAGTAGACATGAACATTTATGTCGATTAGCAAAAGAATGGAAAGAAAATAATTTAAATTTATTACTTTCAAATATGACTCAATATAATTCTCAAACTATATATTATTTTTTTAGAAAATGGAGAATGAATTTTTTTAATAAAATGCTTTATGGTGCATCTTTAGGAAGAGATAATTATTTGTGTAATTTAGCTGTGGAATGGGGAGCAAACGATTTCAATGCAATGCTTAGTGGAGCTGCCATGAGTGGTAGTGAAGAGTTATGTTGTTTAGCTAAGAAATTGGGTGCTAATGATTTTGATCAAATGTTATGTTGCGCTACTCGTGGAGGACATGAAGATTTGTGTCGTTTGGCAAAAAAATGGGGAGCAACTAATTTTGAAGGAATGCTTTGTTCTGCTGCTCGAGGAGGACATGAGCATTTATGTTATCTTGCTAAAGACTGGGGAAACGGATATTATTTTCATTATATTTTTGACTGGATGCTTCGTTCGGCTGCTTATGGCGGTCATAAACATTTATGTTATTTGGCCAAAGAATGGGGAGCAAATAATTATAATGCCATGATTTATTCTGCAGCCCTTAATGGACATAAAGAAATATGTTATTTGGCAAAAGAATGGGGAGCTACTAATTTTAATGAAATGCTTAGTGGAGCTGCTCGAGGAGGTTATGAAGAATTATGTTATTTAGCAAAAGAATGGGGAGCTACAGATTTCAATTTAATGCTTCGAAGTGCAACTGAAACAAATCAAGAACAATTATGTCGATTAGCAAAAAAATGGGGTGCAACAGATTTCAATGCAATGTTTCGTAATGCTCTTAATAATGGACATGAACATTTATATCATTTAGCAAAAAAATGGGGAGCCAAAATTCTTTAAACAAAGTATTTTTTTTTTAATTATAATGTATTTATTTATTTATTATAATTTTATGAGAAAAAACGTTATTAGAAACTATGAAAAATAAAATAATTTTTTTCAAAATAAAGAAAGATAATTTTTAAAAAAAATGATATTGCCTTTTGAAATAATAAGTCGTATACTTTATTTTATTAATCGATATCCGTTAAATAATTTATTATATCGTGCGGCATTTAATGGAAATGAACTATTTTGTTTTTATATAAAAGAAAGTAAAAATAAACAAATTAATTTAGATTATATGCTCTGGGGAGCTACTGAAGGAGGATATGAGCATTTATGTCAATTAGCAAAAAAGTGGGGAGCTACAGATTTTAATACAATGTTATTTGATGCCGCTTGTAATGGACATGAACATTTATGTTATTTAGCAAAAAAATGGGGAGCAAATAATTTTAATAGAATGCTTTTTGGAGCTGCTTATTCTGGAAATGAACGATTATGTCAATTAGCTATAGAATGGGGAGCAAGTAATTTTGATGAAATGTTACAAGGAGCAGCTGAATTCGGACATGAACAATTATGTCGATTAGCAAAAGAATATGGAGCTATAGATTTTGATTCAATGCTCTCTTCTGCATCTAGAAGAGGTCATGAGCATTTATGCCGTTTAGCTAAGAATTGGGGAGCTATTAATTTTAATGATATGATTTATTGGGCTGCATGGGGGGAATATGAGCATTTATGTTATTTAGCTAAAGAATGGGGAGCAGATAATTTTAATAGAATGCTTCTAAAAGCTAGTCAAGCTGGAAATAAGAATTTATGTCAATTAGCAAAAAAATGGGGAGCAAATGATTTTGAAGGAATGCTTAATTGGGCTACATATAACGGTCATGAACATATATGTCGTTTAGCGAAAAAATGGGGAGCTACTAATTTTAATAAAATGCTTGAGATAGCAGCTGAATGTGGATATATAAATATATGTTGTCTTGCAAAGGAATGGGGAGCAACAAATTTTAATGGAATGCTTATTAAAGCGGCTCAATCCAATCATAAACAATTATGTTGTCTTGCTAAAAAATGGGGAGCAACTAATTTTAATGAAATGCTTTATTGGGCCACTCTCGGAGAAGATGAACAATTATGTCGATTAGCAAAAAATTGGGGTGCTACTGATTTTAATATGATGCTTAGTTATGCTGCTCAACGTGAAAATGAACGTTTATGTTATTTGGCAAAAGAATGGGGCGCTACAAACTTTAATGAAATGCTTTATTGGGCTGTTCGAGGAGGACATGAACATTTATGTTGTTTAGCTAAAGAATGGGGTGCAACAAAATTTGATGCGTTTATGTTATCTTGCAAAAAGTTGGGGAGCTACTACTGATTTTAATTATATGTTATAATATGCATTTTATTAAATTTTTTTTTGTTAAATATAATATCCTATTTTCCCATTAAGTAACTAATTATAAACTACTTAGATGAAAGTTAATCATTATATTAAATGATTAAAAATAGTAACTAAAAAAAAATTATTACATTTGTCTATTTAATTAATAAAGAATTTAAAAAAAAAAATAAATGAATTTACAAATATTTACAGTTAAAATTATTAATTCTGCACATAACAAATGAGTTAATAATATTAATATTAAAAGTTTAATTATGAATGGAATTGGAAATCGATAAAATAATGGAAAATATCTATATAAAGGAGGAGGTATAAAAACTAATAAAAATAAATAATTTAATATCATTTTTTTTGATTACAAATTTTAATTACAAAAAAGAAAAATAAATTATAATAATTAGTAAATTTTATTTAACGTTTTTTGATCAATTAAAATTCTGATTCAAAACAATAAATTTATTTAATTTATTAAAAAATCATTTTTTAAAAATCAGAATTTAAGAACAGAATTTAAAAAAAAATGAAAGTAAATTTCTCTTCACTTCAATATGTTGTTTCTTATTATGAACTTCATGATAAATACCCAATGTTATTTAACGAATTGCCTTATCATAGACAATTAAATGAATTGCTTTATTATGCAGCTAGAACTGGAAATGAAGAATTATGTCGTTCTGCAAGAAAATGGGGAGCAAATGATTTTAATAAAATGCTTAAAGGCGCTGCTGTGAGTGGATATGAACATTTATGTCATCTTGCTATTAAATGGAATTGGGGAAAAATTAATTATAATTTATTGCTTTTGGGAGCTGCTCGAGGTGGACATACTAATTTATGTTACTTGGCAAGAGAACGTGGAGCAACAGATTTAAATAAAATGCTTTACAAAGCAGCTCGAGGAGGTCATGAATATTTATGTCAATTAGCTAAGGAGTGGGGTGCGAATGATTTTAATGAAATGATTAGAGGAGCTGCTAAAAGTGGAGACAAACATTTATGTCAATTAGCTAAAGAATGGGGTGCTGATGATTTTAATGAAATGCTTTATGGAGCTTGTGAAGGAGCACAAATAGAATTATGTCGTCTCGCGAAAAAATGGGGAGCCACTGATTTTGATAAAGCTTTTATAATAGCTTCTCTTCAAAAGAAAAATGTTCATTTAATACAGTTTCTTAATGAAATCGAACAAGAAAATTAAATTATTTAAAAGATATTTAAATTTTTAGATTAAAATTAATTCCAATAAAAACAAAAACAATAATTTAATTAACATAGTTTTTTAATAGAAAAAAAATATTTTAATGAAGAGAAAAAGTTTTGAGAAAAACGAAGAAATAAATAATAATGAGTTGTTAAATAAGAATTCTTTTGTGAATAGGTTCTTTTGTGAAGATTGTATTAGTGGTGCACGTCGGTATCTTCCTGATGCATGTATTGATCTTCTTATTTGTGATCCTCCATATGGAATTAATGGTTCATATCTTGATAAACATTATAATAGATCAAAAAATAAATTAATTGATGGTTATGTAGATATTCCAATAGAAAAATACGAAAAATTCTCAAGAGAATGGATTGCTGAAGCCTCACGAGTTCTTAGACCTGATGGAACAATATTTATAATTAGTGGTTATTCTAATTTATTACCTATTTTAGAAGCACTTGAGGATCCTAAAAATAATTTAGTAAAGATTCGTCATTTTATTTGGAAATATAATTTTGGAGTTTGGACAACACGTAAATTTGTAAGTTCACATTACCATATTTTATACTATAAAAAATCTATAAAAAACCCGAATTCAAATACCAATTTACATGAATATGGAAAATGTGAAAGTATATGGATAATTCCCAGGGAATATCATGTTGGAGAGATTCGAAACAAAAATCAACTTCCAACTTCACTTCTTCAAAAACTTGTTATACTTGGTTTATCTTTATCTTCATCATCATCAACAAATTCTTCAGTACCAATTGTTGCTGATTTTTTTCTAGGTTCATTTTCAACAGCTCGTGTAGCTTTAGAAATGGGATGTAATGTAACAGGATTTGAAATCAATGAAGAAGCATTCAAGTATTGGGAACCAAAAATTCGTGAAAAACTAAAAAATAATAAATACAGTATAAAAAAATTTCGTAGTGACAATTCAAAATTACCAATCGAAAATTCTTATTCACAAAAATCTTTAGTTATCTATCCTTTTATTTATTCAACAAATAGTGCAAGTGCAAGTAGTAGTAGTAGTAGTAGTAATAGTTGTGGTAATAGCGGTAGTAATAGTTACAGTGATGGTGATGGTGATGGTGGTAGTGGTAGTGGTAGTGGTAGTAACGCAAATCTTCCAATTCTTCCTTCTTCTGAAAAATCTTGTGATGTTCATTTAATTATATGTTGGCCATCTATTGTTCCGACTAAACAATGGCTAAATAGAGTAGAATCTCGTCTTTGTCCCGGAGGATCATTATATCTCGTTACTTCTGTAGAAAACTTATCTTTTTCTCTTTCTCTTTTAAAAAAATCTTCTGTTTCTCTTAAAGAAGTTAATCATATTATTTGGCAATATTCAAATCGTGATACATCTCAAGAAGAAACTTATCATCATATTCTTTTTTATGAAAAACCTGGATCAACTAGATATTTTAATCCATTTGCCATTTATGATAAAGAAAAACGATTTCCAAATGGAAAATCAGCTAATTATACTGATCGAGAAGATGTATGGACTTCAACACTTGATTGGGTTCAGGTAGTAACTAAAATTATTCATTATTCAAGCTGTGAAAATCATATCATTGCTTCATTTTGTGAAAAAGAAAAAGTCGTGAAAGAAGTTGCTAAAAAACTTAATAGAAAATTTATTTATTTATAGAAGAATTTTACATTACTTTTTATAATTTATGTTTTTAATATTTATTTACGTTTTTTTACTTTATATAAAGAGATTTTTCTTTTTAAAAATACATAGCAGTTACAAAATATATATTAAAAATGAATGAGTTGCCGAAAGAAATTATTAGTCAAATAATTCTCTTTGTAAGACCAAGAGTTTATCCTATAATATATTATTTGTTCTTAATTAAATCTTTTCCATCTTTTCCATTACCGACAAAGAAACAATTAAATAAACTACTGTGTTGGGCAACGAAAAATAAAAATAAACAATTATGTTACCTAACTAAAAAATGGGGCGCTAGAGATTTCGATAAAATGCTTTGTGCTGCTGCTAAAAGAGGTTATGATGATTTGTGTCGTTTAGCAAAAAAATGGGGCGCAAATGATTTTGATTCAATGTCATATGTTGCTGCTTTTTATGGTCATGCTCATATATGTCGACTAGCAAAAAAATGGGGAATTGAAGATATCAACTGTATGTTTCGTGGAGCTTATGAGGGATCTCAAGAATATATTTGTCGACTTGCAAAAGATTGGGGAGCTAATAATTTTAATGATATGTTATATACTGCTACTCGATTAGGTTATGAACGTATGTGTCGATTAGCACTGAAATGGGGAGCAGATGATTTTGATTTTAACGATTTCGATTTAATGCTTATAACTGCTGCAGAAAAAGGACATGAAAATTTATGTCGTATTGCTATAGGATGTGGTGCAACAAATTTTAATTTAATGCTATCATTTGCTACTAAAGGAGGTCAAGAACATATATGTCGTTTAGCTAAAAGATTGGGTGCTAACAATTTTAATGAGATGCTTCATAATGCTACTATTGGAAAATATGAAAATTTATGTTATTTAGCAAAAGACTGGGGAGCTAATGAATTTGATAAAATGCTTTATTGGGCTGCTAGAAAAGGACATAAAAATTTGTGTCATCTGGCGAAAAAGTTTGGAGCTACAAATTTTAATGAAATGCTTCATGCTGCTGCCGAAAAAGGAAACGAACATATATGCTGTTTAGCTAAAGAATGGGGAGCTACTGATTTTAATAGAATGCTTATAAATGCTGCTAGCAGAGGATATAAACATATATGTTATTTAGCTAAAAATTGGGGAGCTAATGATTTTAATGGAATGCTTTATCATGCTACTCTTACTCGACATGAACATATATGCTACTTAGCTAAAAAATGGGGCGCTACTGATTTTATTAGAATGAAACGTACTGCCAAATTCTCTAGAAATAAAAATTTAATTCTTCTTGCTAAAAAATGGATTTCTGAAATTTAAAAAAATAAATTTTATATCATTTTTTTTCAGTTATTTAAATAACTTTTAAAAACGTAAATTTTAATAAAATTAATTATCTTATTACATTTACATTTTATTAAACTTATTAAATATTAAAAAAAATGATTTTGCCATCAGAAATTATTAAGCGAATTATTAGTTTTATTAAACCATGTTGGTATCCTGTAATGTATTATTTATTTCCAAATATAATGAAATCTTTTCCATTACCAACAAAAAATCAATTAAATGAATTATTATGTTGGGCAGCAAATAACAATGATAAACATTTATGTTGTTTAGCCAAAAAATGTGGAGCTATAGATTTTGATGGAATGCTTTTTAATTCAGCTAGATCTGGAAACAGATATTTATGTCGTTTAGCTAAGAAATGGGGTGCAAACAATTTTGATTTAATGATATATTCTGCTGCTCTTTATGGTCATTCTCATATATGTTATTTAGCGAAGAAATGGGAAGTTAAAGACATAAATTGTATGCTTAATGGAGCCGCTGAAGGAGGATATGAATGTTTATGTTATTTAGCTAAAGAATGGGGAGCTAGTAATTTTAATGAAATGTTATGTATTGCTACCAGAGAAGATTATGAACATATATGTCAATTGGCGATAGATTGGGGAGCAAATGATCTAAATAAAATGCTTGCTATTGCTGCAAAAAATGGATATGAGCATTTATGTCATATTGCTAAAAATCATGGTGCTACAGATTTTAACCTAATGCTTCATAAGGCTGCATGGGGAAAACATGAACATATATGTCGATTAGCAAAAAAATGGGGAGCTACTAATTTTAATAAAATGCTTTCTATGGCTGCTAGAGGAGGTCATGAACGATTATGTAAATTAGCTAAAGAATGGGGAGTTACTAATTTTAATGGCATGCTTATTGATGCTGCTGTAGGAGGTCATGAACATATATGTCGATTAGCAAAAAATTGGGGAGCAAACGATTTTAATGGAATGCTCTGTAATACAGCTTACAAAGGTCATGAAAATTTATGTCATTTAGCAAAAGAATGGGGAGCTACTAATTTTAATGAAATGATTTTCTATGCTGCTCTTGGAGGACATAAGAATTTATGTTATTTAGCAAAAGAATGGGGAGCTAATGATTTTAATGGAATGATGCATGCAGCATCAATATATGGACATGAAAATTTGTTTTTTCTAGCTGAAAAATGGAACTCTGAAATAGAATAAATCCTATTTTTAATAGTTTTTTTTTCTAAAAAAAATTACGTGTATTAATATACTATTATTTTAGTTTAAAAAAAAAATAAAATAATTTAAAAAGAAAAATAAATGATATTATGATTTTACCACTAGAGGTTATTGAACATATTATTTATTTTATCAAATCAAAATATTATCCTATAGTGTATTATTTATTTTCGAGTTCATTAATTTTTTTTTCGTCACCAACAAAAAATCAATTGAATAAATTGTTATGTTGGGCAACGAAAAATGAAAATAAACATTTATGTTACTTAGCAAAAAAATGGGGTGCTACAGATTTTAATGAAATGCTTTTTAATTCAGCTAGATCTGGAAACACATATTTATGCAGTTTAGCTAAGAAATGGGGTGCCAAAGATTTTAATTTAATGATATATGCTGCTGCTCTTTATGGGCATATTAACATATGCTTTTTAGCAAAAAAATGGGGAGCCACTGATTTTGATTGGATGCTTTATGGAGCTTCCGAAAACGGTCATGAATATTTATGTCATTTAGCAAAGAAATGGGGTGCTATAAATTTTAATAATATGCTTTATAGAGCTACTGAAAACGGTCATGAATATCTATGTCATTTAGCTAAAGAATGGGGAGCAAATAATTTTAATATTATGCTTTCTATTGCTGCAGAAAATGGAAATGAACACTTATGTTATTTAGCAAAAAAATGGGGAGCTACCGATTATACTAGTATGCTTTGTATGGCTGCTAAAAGTGGACATAAACATTTATGTTATTTAGCCAAAAAATGGGGTGGTGATATTAATCAAATGTTTTATTATGCTGCAGAAAAAGGTCATGAACACATATGTCGATTAGCAAAACAGTGGGGAGCTAATAAATTTAATTCTATGCTTTGTAAAGCTGCTAGAGGAGGTCATGAACGATTATGTAAATTAGCTAAAGAATGGGGAGCTACTAATTTTAACGATATGCTTAATGAAGCTACTTTAGGTGGACATGAAAATTTATGTTATTTAGCAAAAGAATGGGGAGCTACTAATTTTAATCAAATGCTTTCGGCAGCTGTCATAACAGGAAAAAAGCATTTATGTTATTTAGCTAAAAATTGGGGTGCTACTGATTTCGATCAAATGAAACGTAATGCTAAGTTTTCTAAGAATAAAAATTTATTTCTTCTTGCTGAAAAATGGATTTCTGAATCAAAATAAAAAACTATTATATTATAAAAAATTTTAAAAATTTATTTATTTTTTTTAGATATTATCAAGAATATTAAACGTAATTATTTTATTTAAATTTTAAATAATTTGAGAGTTTGAAAGTTTTATAAAAGAAAGAAACTAAAAAAAAAATGAGTTTGTCACCAGAAATTATTGAGCATATTATTTGTTTTATTGATCAAAGTTTATATCCTATAACATATTACATATTTCGTAATGTTTTGACTCTTAAACCTCCTTCAAAATTACAAATAAATGAATTGCTTTTATGGGCAAGTAAAATTGGAAATGAACAAACATGTTATTTAGCAAAAAAATGGGGCGCTGATAATTTAAATAAAATGCTACAAGTAGCTGCTCAAAAAGGACATAAGCATATATGCCAACTAGCAAAAAAATGGGGAGTAAACGATTTCAATTGGATGCTTTGTATGGCTGCTAAAGGTGGACATAAACATTTATGTTATTTGGCAAAAAAATGGGAAGCTACAGATTTTGATTTAATGCTTTTTGATGCCGCTTTAGGAGGACATGAACAATTATGTCAATTAGCAAGAGATTGGGGTGCTACCAAATTTAATAATATGCTTTATGGAGCTGCTTTAGGAGGACATGAACATATATGTTATTTGGCAAAAAAATGGGGAGCTGATAATTTTAATTCAATGCTCAAAACAGCTAGTCGAGAAGGACATGAACATATATGCCGATTAGCTAAAGAATGGGGAGCTACAGATTTTAATCAAATGCTTTATAATGCTGCTTGCAGTGGTTATGAACAATTATGTTATTTGGCAAAAGAGTGGGGTGCCAACGATTTTAATCAAATGCTTTATGGAGCTGCTTTAAGAGGACATGAACATATATGCTATTTGGCAAAAAATTGGGGAGCTAATAATTTTAATTCAATGCTAAGAACAGCTAGTCGAGAAGGACATGAACATATATGCCGATTAGCTAAAGAATGGGGAGCTACTAATTTCAATCAAATGCTCTATATTTCTACAATAGGAGGTTATAAAAATTTATGTTGTCTAGCTAAAGAATGGGGAGCTACTAATTTTAATCGAATGCTCATTCTTGCTACCAGAGGAGGAAACAAAGATTTATGTTGTTTAGCTAAAGAATGGGGAGCTACTAATTTTTTATTAATGCTTGAAATAGCTATCGAAAAGAAAAATAAAGAATTATTTCTTTTAGCTAGAGAATGGCTAACTAATAATTTTGGAGAAATAAGTTCATTAAGTTTTGATGAAGCTGTTTCATACTTTAAAAAATATAATAATAATGATGATGATGATAATTTTGATGATTTCTATATATAAAAAATTTATACTGCTTTTTAAGTAAATTTTTTAACGTTTTTAATTATAATATTTAACACTTGTTTTGAAAAAAAGATTTTTTTAGAGAAAAATTAAGGAAAAAAAATGAGTTTGCCACCAGAAATTATTAAACAAATTATTAGTTTTACTGATCCAGTTTTGTATCCTGTAATGTATTATTTATTTCATGAAATTTTAACTATTCCTTCGCCAACTGAGAAACAAATAAAGGATTTATTTAATTGGGCATTTATAAAAGGAAATAAAAATAATTTATGCAAAGATATATGTTATTTTATGAAAAAATTAGAAACAATTGATTATAATAAAATGCTTCGTGATGCTGCTTATCATGGACATGAATCTATATGTTATCTTGCTAAAAAATGGGGAGCTACCGATTATACTGATATACTTTGTATGGCTGCTAAAGGTGGACATGAACATATATGTCGATTAGCAAAGAAATGGGGAGCCACTGATTTTGATGGAATGCTTTGTATTGCAGCCGAACGCGGACATGAAAACTTATGTTATTTAGCAAAAGATTGGGGTGCTACAGAGTTTAATGGAATGCTTGACTATGCCACTTTAGGACAACATGAACATATATGTCGCTTAGCTAAATTATGGGGTGCTACTGATTTTGACGAAATGCTTTATACTGCAGCTCAAATAAATAATGAACGCTTATGTCGCTTAGCAAGAATGTGGGGAGCTACTAATTTTGATGATATGTTTTATGTTGCAGCAAAAAATGGACATAAACATATATGTAAGTTAGCTAAAGAATGGAAAAATCATTGGTATCAATAAAAAAAACAAATATTTTACACATACACAATACAATAATTTTATTCATTAAACTTTTTTATATTTTATTTTTATATTTAAAAGTTTTTACGTTATTTTTTATATCTTTATTTTTTCGATAATAAAAAAAAAACAAAAGAATTAAAGAATAAAAAAAAATGAATTTGCCATCAGAAATTATTGAGCGTATTATTTATTTTGTTGATTCGTCTTTGTATCCCATAATATATTATTTGTTTTGTGATATTTTAGATATTCCTTCTCCGACTTCAAATCAGTTAGACAAATTACTTTATTATTCAGCAAAAAACGGACATGAAGAGTTATGCCGACTAGCAAAAAAATGTGGTGCTATTAATTTCAATAGAATGCTTAAAGGAGCTGCAAAGGGAGGCTATAGGCATCTTTGTCAATTAGCAAGAGAATGGGGTGCATACAATTTTGATATAATGATTATGTATGCTGCTCAATACGATCATAAAGATTTATGCTATTTAGCTAAGAGTTGGAGAGCTGATCCTGAAATAATGTTATATGGTGCCGCTAGAGGTGGACATGAACATTTATGCTATTTAGCAAAAGAATGGGGAGCTGATGGTTTTGATGCTATGCTTTACTGGGCTGCACGGGGAGGGCATGAACATTTATGTTATCTGGCAAAAGAATGGGGCGCTACGAACTTTAATGAAATGATTTATTCAGCTGCACGAGGAGGACATGAACATTTATGCTACTTAGCAAGAGAATGGGGAGCTACTGATTTTAATGAAATGTTTTATGGTGCAACAGAAAAAGAACATGAACATTTATATATGATCTAGCTAAACAATGGGGATTTACTTTAAATTTTTAATTTAAAAAAAGAATATTTTTTTTACGTTATTTCTTCATAATTTTAAAAGTATAGAATTAAAAAAAATCAAAAGAAAAATTAAAATAAAAAAATAAACATGAATTTGCCATCAGAAATTGTTGAGCGTATTATTCATTTTGTTGATTCATCTTTGTATCCCATAATATATTATTTGTTTCGTGATATTTTAAATATTCCCTCTCCAACTTCAAATCAAATAAATGAATTATTTTACTATTCAGCAAGGAATGGAAATAAGGACTTATGTTATTTAGCAAAAAAATGGGGAGCAAATAATTTTAATGCAATGCTGATATCAGCTGCTTTCGGAGGACATGAACATTTGTGCTATTTAGCCAAAAAATGGGGTGCTCGAAATTTTAATTGGATGCTTAATCATGCTGCTAAAGGAGAACATGAAAATTTATGTCGTTTAGCTAAAATATGGGGAGCAAATGATTTTGATCGAATGTTAAGATATACAGCTAAAAAAGGTAATGAACACTTATGTCGTCTAGCAAAAAAATGGGGAGCAACTAATTTTAATGAGATGATCTTTCATACTGCTAAAGGTGGATATAAACACTTATGTTATTTGGCGAAAAAATGGGGAGCAGACAATTTTGATGCTATGATTGAAGGTGCTGCTGAAGGAGGACATGAAGATTTGTGTCGTCTAGCAAAAGAATTGGGTGCAAATGAATTTGATTGGATGATTTATAAAGCTGCTCGTTATAATCATGAAAATTTATGTCAACTAGCAAAAAAGTGGGGAGTTACCGATTTTAATTGGATGCTTTACGGAGCTTCTAAAGGTGATCATGAATATTTGTGTCATTTAGCAAAAGAATGGGGAGCAAATGATTATAATTTCATGCTCTCTGCTGCAGCTAAAGGAGGACATGAACATTTATGTCGTCTAGCTAAAAATTGGGGTGCAAATAATTTTAATGATATGCTCTCTGCTGCAGTTAGAGGAGAACATGAACATTTATATCGTCTAGCTATAAAATGGGGAGCAAATCCTGATAAACTGTTGTATTTGGCTACTATAAAAGGTGACAAACGACTTTGTGAGTTAGCAAAAGAGCAAGGTGCTACCAATTTTAATCAAATGCTTTATATTGCTGCCAAAAAAAGAAACAAGCATTTATGTTGTTTAGCAAAAGAATGGGGAGCTACCAATTTTAATAGAATGATGCTTTATGTTGCTGTAGAACAAGAACACAGCCATTTATGTCAATTAGCAAAAGAATGGGGATCTACTTTAAATTTTTAATTCAAAAAAAAAAAAGAATAATTTTTACGTTATTTCTTCATAAATTTTAAAAAATGTGGAATTTAAAAAATCAAAAGAAAAATTTAAAAATAAAAAAATGAATTTGCCACTAGAAATTATTAAGCATATTATTTGTTTTGTTGACTCAATTTTATATCCTGTAATGTATTATTTGTTTCCTGATATTTTATGTATTCCTCCATCGTCTCAACAATTAAATGATTTACTTCGATGGGCAACTAAAATTGGAAATAAAGAATTATGTTATTTAGCTAAAAAATGGGGTGCTACTAGTTTTGATTGGATGCTTATTAATGCTACTAAAGAAGGACATATATATTTATGTTATCTTGCAAAGAAATGGGGAGCAAAAAATTTTGATCAAATGATTTATTGGGCTGCTCGAAAGAATCATGAACATTTATGTTGTTTAGCGAAAAAATGGGGAGCTACTGACTATAATGGAATGCTTTGTGCTGCTAGTTTAAATGAAAATGAACAATTATGTTACCTTGCAAAAAAATGGGGAGCAACTAAATTTGATATTATGTTATATTATGCTGCTAGTTTTGGTAATGAACGTTTATGTCATCTTGCAAAGAAATGGGGAGCAACAGATTTTAATTTAATGCTTTCTCAAGCTAAACGAGGAAATTATAAATATTTATGTCAATTAGCAAAAAAATGGGGTGCATATTAGAAAAAAAAAATAAAATAAAATCTAAAAATTTAATTTATGATTTTGTATATAGAAAAAAAAAATAAGATAAAATCTAAAAATTTAATTTATGATTTTGTATATAGAAAAAAAAAATAAGATAAAATCTAAGAATTTAATTTATGATTTTGTATATATAGAAAAAAAAATAAAAACAAAATATAGATATGGATTTGTCAGCAAAAATAATTGAACGTATTGTTTATTTTGTTAATTCAGAACGGTATCCTATAGTGTATTGTATATTTTACAATATCTTAAATATTCCTCAACCAAATTCATTACAACTAAATGAATTGCTTTATTGGGCAGCGAAAAATGGAGATAAAAACTTATGTTATTTAGCGAAAAAATGGGGGGCTACTGATCCTCAATTTATGCTTTGTGGAGCAGCTCGAGGAGGACATGAACATTTATGTTATTTAGCAAAAAAATGGGGAGCAACTAACTTTAATATAATGTTTTATATTGCTTCTAAAGAAGGTAACATAGATTTATGTTATTTAGCAAAAAAATGGGGAGCCACTGATTTTGATGGAATGCTTTGGAACGCTACTAAAAATGGGAATATAAATATATGTTACCTTGCAAAAGAATGGGGAGCTACAAAATTTGATGAAATGCTTTATGAAGCTGCTCAAAAAGGATACGGAGATTTATGTTACCTTGCAAAAGAATGGGGAGCAACTAATTTTGATTTAATGCTTTATGGGGCTGCTGAATTCGGACATGCGCACATTTGTAAACTAGCTAAAGATTGGGGTGCTACAGATTTCGATGAAATGCTTTATATTGCTGCTGAAAAAGGTGACGAATATTTATGTCAATTAGCAAAAGAATGGGGAGCTACTAATTTTAATTGTATGATTTGGAATGCCACTAAAAATGAGCATGCACATATATGTTATCTAGCAAAAGAATGGGGCGCAACTGACTTTAATTTAATGCTTCGTGGAGCTGCTGGATTCGGATATGAACACATTTGTCGTCTAGCTAAAGAATGGGGTGCTACTAACTTTAACGAAATGTTTTATGAAGCATCTAATGAGAACCTATGTCAACTAGCGAAAGAGTGGGCTGCAACTAATACAATGTATTCTACTATTGCTGGAAAAAGAAGATATGACTATTTATCAAAAGAATGGAATAAAAGAATAAAAAATTATTAAAAAAAAAATAAAAAAATTTCGTTATTATTATAAAAATTCTTTGAATTATTTCTATAAACTAAAATAAGAACTATAAAGAAAAAAAAATGGAGTTACCACCAGAGATTATTAAACGAATAATTTATTTTGTTAATTGGTCTTGGTATCCTGCAATATATTATGTGTTTTATAATATCTTAGATATTCCACAACCAAACTTATTACAGTTAAATAAATTTCTTTATTGCTCAGCAAAAAGTGGAAATAAACAGTTGTGTTATTTGGCTAAAAATTTGGGAGCTAAAAATTTCAATTATTACATGATTGGAGCAGCTAGTAAAGGAGGTCATGAACATATATGTCGACTAGCTAAAAAATGGGGAGCTACTGATTTTGATTTGATGCTTTATAATGCTGCGAAAAATGGATATGAACATTTATGTTATTTAGCTAAAAAATGGAGGTCTACTGATTTTAATAGTATGCTTCAAGGAGCTACCATGGGAGGATATAAACATCTTTGCTATTTAGCTAAAGAATGGGGAGCTACAGAATTTAATTATATGCTTTGTAATGCCGCTAAACAAGGACACGAAGATTTATGTCGATTAGCAAAAGAATGGGGAGCTTATAATTTTGATTTAATGCTTCATTATGCTACTAAAAAAGGACATGAAAATATATGTCGATTAGCTAAGAAATGGGGAGCTACGAAATTTAATTGGATGTTGTATTATGCCACTCAAGAAAGACATATAAAATTGTGTTACTTAGCAAAAGAATGGGGAGCAACTAATTTTAATAGAATGCTTTTAGCAGCAGCTTATAAAGGCTATGAAGATTTATGTTATTTAGCTAAAGAATGGGGAGCGAACAATTTTAATAGAATGCTTTGTGAAGCAACACAAGGAAATCATGAACATTTATGTCGACTGGCAAAAGAATGGGGTGCTAATAATTTTAATGAAATGCTTTGTGAAGCTACTGTAACTAATAACGAAAGATTATGTCGATTAGCAAAAGAATGGGGAGCAACTAATTTTAATGTTATGTTTTCTCTTGCTAAAGAAAGAGGTTTTATTCATTTATGTTATCTAGCAAAAGAATGAAAAATCAATTTTTTTTATTTTAAATTTTTTACGTTAATTAAATTGTTATTAATTTTTTAAAAAAAAAAAGTTTCAAAGGAAAAATAAATATTTATAAAAAAAAAATAAAAAAATGATTTTGCCATCAGAAATTAT
>Ga0256830_1000884_pt1 | contig 22206 bp, 23 predicted proteins | sample 128326metaG_FD_190537 | JGI IMG/M metagenome (GOLD analysis project Ga0256830, IMG submission 190537) | Hydrothermal vent microbial communities from Lau Basin, Pacific Ocean - 128-326 | ecosystem: Environmental > Aquatic > Marine > Hydrothermal vents | place: Pacific Ocean: Lau Basin | collected... | reverse complement strand
TTATATGGAAAAGTGGCTTGAATTTGAATTATGGTTAAATAAACTTGGAATTAAGTATGATGATTCAAAGGCGATATTTTTTAAGACACGAAACTTTATCCTAACTCCTAAATAAACTATAATAAAATATTAATATATTAAAAACATTTGAGGCAGTAGTAGTTGGCAAAAGTGGAGATAAAGGGAGATATATGAAGAGATAAAAAAGTGCATTGAAGAAAGTGAAGACTTCAGCACTGTGGAAGTGGAAGAGTACGTAAATTTTGTCCTTGAAGAAATACTGAAGGATGAGGAAGAGGAAGAAGTGGTCTACAGCGAGGAATAGGAGGAGCAGATTAAAGAGAGGCTTAGAGGTCTCGGGTACCTCTGAATGGGGGAAATTTTACAGTTTCTCCCTCAGCAGGTTTATTATATCGCTTTTAATGCTCATGAGCTCCTGCCGCATGAACTTAATTTCAGACTCCAGCAGCTCGAATCTCTTATCCACCTGCTCAAAGCGTTTATCAATTTCATCAAACTATCTACATCGTCAAATCTTCTGTACATATCAAGCTTAAGCTCTTTTAGGCCCTCTCTGATCATTTCCTGTTCTCTTCTAAGCTGACTCACCACAAGAAGCAGAACTTCAGAATCTGTTAGCTTTTTCCCCTCACGGATTTTATCCACTATGCCTTCTAAAGCTTCTTTTATCACGGCATCCAAAAGAATGGAGAAGGCCTCCATGTCAAAATGGGGGCAATAACCACAGGAAGAGATGTTGCACTTCAACAGTTAAATCGCAGCTTTAAACCACTCTATTGTGCGCCTCAGCCCCTCCTCCAGCTGAACTCTGGGCTCCCATCCCAGCAGCCTCTTCGCCTTACCAATCTCAGGACAGCGCCGCCTCGGGTCATCCTTCGGCAGGGGTAGAAAGGCTATCTCAGAGCTGGAGCCGCAGAGTTTCCTAACCAGCTCCGCCAGCTCCAGAATGGTGGTCTCCCGGTTGTTACCGATGTTCACCACCTCCCCCTCAATGCCATCCATGCCCGCTAACCTGAGCAAACCTTCAACCTCGTCCGTCACATAGGTAAAGCTTCTGGTCTGGCTACCATCGCCGAAGACGGTTATGGGTTTGTTTTTCAGCGCCTGCTCTATAAAGCGGGGAACCACCCTGCCGTAGATATCGCCCGCGCGCATTCTCGGCCCATAGGTGTTGAAAATCCTGGCGATGCGCGTATCTAAGCCATGCTCCAAGCGGTAGGCCATGACAAAGGCCTCGCCGGCGCGCTTCGCCTCATCGTAGCAGCTTCTCGGTCCAACGGGATTCACATTGCCGTTGTAGCTCTCTGGAGTGGGGATAAACTCATCCGGGGGATTGCCATAGACTTCGCTGGTGGAGGCGTACAGAAACCTGGCGCGGTGCTTCTTCGCAATGCCGAGAGCAACCCATATACCGAGGGTATTCGCCTTGAGTATCTGGATGGGAAACCTTTCGAACTCGAAGGGCGATGCACGAGAGGCGAGGTGCATCACAAGCTCAAAGCGCTCATCGAAGAAGATTGGCCTCGAGATGTCGTGCTCCACCAGGGTGAAATTCTCCCTGTCCAGGAGGTGCTCTATGTTTGAGCGCAGTCCGCTGGAGAAGTTGTCCAGGCAGGTTACCACCGCACCCTGCGCAACGAGCACGTCGCATATCCAGGAGCCCAGAAAACCAGCTCCACCCGTCACCAGCACTCTCCAGTCTTCAAAGGAAATGCTGTCCCTCTCAAGCCCCCTGATTACCGCATCCACATCCTCTTCAATCATGAACTCACCAGCATATCCCCTCGTAGTAATCGCTCAGCTCCCGAGCTTCAAGCACGCGCCTGCCGTCGAACACTTCTTTGCCCCTGTACAGCTCCCTATCCCTGTACTCATCCCACTCTGTAACGATGAGCACATATCTGCCTTTTTCCACAGCCTCCCCCGCGCTGCTGTAGAAGAACAGCCTCTCGTGAGCTCCAAAAATTCTCCTTGCATTCTCTATCGCCTTGGGGTCGTGGGCGTGCACCCTCGCTCCTTTCGTCAGCAGGGTGTGGATTATCTTTATCGAGGGTGCCTCCCTCATGTCGTCGGTGCCCGGTTTGAATGCAAGCCCCAGCACCACCACATCCCTGCCGCGCAGGTTGCCGGCGCGCCTCTCCAGGAGCTCTATCAGGCGCAGGGGTTGCGCTTCGTTGACCTCCAGGGCTGCGTTCAGGATTATGGGGCGGTAGTAAGCCTCCTTTGCCTTGCCCACAAGAGCCTTAACGTCCTTGGGGAAGCAGCTGCCCCCGAAGCCTATGCCTGCGCGAAGGAAGTGGGGTGAGATACGGTGGTCCATTCCCAGGCCACGGGCAACCTCGTACACATCTATGCCCAGGAGCTTGCATATATTTCCTATCTCATTTATAAAGCTGATTTTCACCGCAAGAAAGGAGTTGGTCGCATACTTGATCATCTCCGCCGTGCTGGGACTGGTTTCCATTATGGGACAGGTGAAGCTTTTGTAGAGCTCTCGAAGTATTCTCCCGGTTTTCTCGTCGGTATAACCGAGAACGATCCTGTCGGGATTCATGAAGTCCTCAACCGCGCTCCCCTCGCGGAGGAACTCGGGGTTCATTGCCACGCCGAAGTCCTCCCCCGCCCTTTTCCCCGAGTGCTCCTCAAGTATTGGCACAATCGTGTGCTCGGTCGTGCCGGGCACGACGGTGCTCTTCACCACCACCACGTGGAAGTCCTTCTTATTCTTCAGCACGCGCCCTATCTCCCTGCTCACCTGCTCAACGTACTTAAGGTCAATGTAGTCCATCAGCCCTGAAGGCGTACCTACGCAGATGAATGTGACTTCCGCACTTTCAACCGCTTCCTCCAGCTCAAGCGTGGCTCTCAGCCTGCCGGGCACATTCTTCTTCAGGAGCTCCTCCAGGCCGCGCTCGTAGATGGGCGACTGCGCGCGGTTAACCTTCTCCACCCTCTCCTCGTCCACGTCAACGCAGACAACGCTGTTGCCCAGCTCGGCAAAACACGCCCCTGTAACCAGCCCAACATATCCGGTGCCTATCACACATATCCTCATAAATTACTCCCCGGGAACATACCTGTATATCCTCACATAGGGCACAATCCGCCCGCCCATGTTAACATTAACGGTATAAACCAGCCTGAACTTCTGCAGCCTGTCAGGGAAAAATAACATCTTCACCATTGTGGCGTTCTGGAACTCCGGCAGCACCTGAATCCCCTGCTGTGTCTGCATTATAATCGAGCCTATGGGGTCCTCATAAAGCCTGTTCTCCATTATCTCCCTGTACCTCGACTCTGAAATTATGCCGTACTTCCTCCAGAGTTCTACAAGCTGCTTTGTAACTCCGGCGTGGTAGGTGATTGCCCCGCTCTTGCCTATCTCCTCTATGCTCATTAGCACGTATATGGGGCGGTTCTCGGGGTTATAGGGCTTAATGTACCTGTAGAACTCCTCCTCTGGATAGACGAAGGCTTTGGCCACATCAACGTTCCTGTTGGGACTGCCGCCCTCCACAGGTGGACCCGCGTTACCCCCGTCCACAATGGTTCTGCGTATCGCAAAGGTTTGCAGATGGTAGCCGTAGTCCCACCAGTGGATTAGAAGCGCATTCTCCGGCGCATTCTGCTTCAGCCACTCTCCCGCGAGCTTCCAGGGCACAACGCCCTGGTCCGCGTACTTCTGCCCCTTCAGCATCTGGACGCTGTTAACCAGAACAGGAGACAGCACAAACATAAGAGCCACGCACCCCACCAGGATGCGCAGCTTTCTTCTCCCCTGGTCCTCCTTCCCCTTCGCTTCCGCGCTCACATACCTGACGAACAGCATGGCTGCAAGAAGGGGCAGTATAAAGGCCAGGAAGAAGGACAGCCTTATCATCCACCTGAAAGCCACCACGCCGAGAATCAGAAATAGAATCATAAATACCGCGGAAAAGCTCCTGCTCCTGGAAAAATCTCTCATGAGGAGCAGCAAACCCGCGGGTGCGGCAAGCAGCAGAATTCCAAAGGTCCCCTTGAACTCGGCAAACCCGGTGGGTCTGTAGTAGGCCACAGTCTTGCCGGTAAGCGACTTCTCCTCCGGGTTGAAGACCAGATAGGATATGAAGTCGAAAATTCTCTGGAAAACCACCGCCTTACCCGAGACCAGAATGCCGAGCACCACCACTCCAAGCGCCGCAGCAAAAATAGCTCTCGGCTGAAGTGCTATGTTCCTGCTACTTCTCACCCGGTCGTACACTATCAGAAATGCGCATATCAGCAGCAGGAGGTAGGAAAGATTCTGAAAAACATTCTGAACACTTATCTCGCCAATAACATACGACCTACCCACACCCGTAATCGCCGGAAAGAGCACGCCCACAATAATAAACACCGGAAAGGAGATGCACGCACTCCTGTACTCCTCCAGCGGACGGTTAAGCGCCACATTGAAGGCGAGGTAGGCAAAAACCGAGGAGGCGATTAGTCCCCAGTAAAATTTTGTTCCGCCCCAGGTGTTGGCAGCCAGCAGAAACACCACTCCAGAGGCGGCGGCGTAGGCGGCAGTAGCCCCGGGTTCACGCTGCTTTACTGAGGTAATAAACAGGATGAGCATGAGAAAGAGCAGAAAGGTGCCAAGGCTCTCCTGACCTGTGTCGCCGGCGGTGTTCCGGGTCATTGCAAAGTGGGCAAAGGAGTAGAAGACTGCAGCGATTATGCCCGCCCTGTCGCTGTCCGTCAGCAGCTTTCCGAGGAAGTAGGCGAGCACCGCGGTGAGGGCGCCGAAGAAGGGGCCGAAGAAGAACATGTAGCTGAGCAGTCCCTGTCCAGTCTGTGGTGCCCCCAGCGCCATGAGGAGCTTGTAGCTCGTGCCTATGGTGAAGGGCAGGAAAAGGAGCTCTTTCTCAAGCACCCTGCCGGTGGGATAGTACGCAAGCTCATAGATGGTCTTTCCGCCAACCTTGTGGAAGTACTGCAGACGCCCGTCATCTATGCCTGCAAAGTAAATTGCAAGCTGGTACCACCAGTAGCTGTCGGGATCGTAAAGGAGCTGATTTTTTGTGATGTATCTGGTGGCAAAACCTATCAGAAAAATGGCAAGAAGTATGGATAGGCGCTTCAATGGCGTTGATTGAAGATGCCTCCGCCAGTCCATCTCACTCATAGCGATTCAGAATCCCACCCGCCATCTAATAAATTTTTCCCCGCCGGGCTGAGCATATGCAGAAAGGAAAATAAGACGGTAAAGTATTGGAATATTAGGATGAGGTTCACACTCTACAACACGCTTTCTCGCAGAAAGGAGGTGTTCGCACCCTTCCGCCGGGGAGAGGTCAGAATCTACACCTGCGGTCCGACGGTTCACGACTACGCCCACGTTGGAAACTTCCGCACCTTCGTGGCACAGGATGTGTTGCGCAGGTGGCTGCGCTATCTGGGCTACCGCGTGATACAGGTCATGAACATAACCGACGTGGACGAAAAAACCATAGAGAGGGCGAAACGGAAGCGCGTTGAGCTGGAGCATATCACCCGGAAGTACACGGAAGCCTTCTTCCGCGACATTGAGCTTCTAAACATAGAACGGGCGGAGCACTATCCGGGAGCGAGAGAGCACATCCCGGATATGGCGGGGCTTGCGGAGAAGCTCCTCGCCCGGGGCTGCGCCTTCACGGACGGGAAGGGCAACGTCTTCTTCAACGTGCTGAGCATTGACTACGGCAGGCTCTCGGGAAAAAGGCCCAGACCCGGTCTTCGCGCAAAGATTATCAGGGAGGATTACACCGAGGCAAAGCACTTTGCCCTCTGGGTGAGGTGCGATGAAGAGCGCTTCTGCTGGGACAGCAGACTGGGCAGGGGCAGACCCGGATGGCATGCGGAGTGCGCTGCACTGAGTCTGCGCTATCTCGGCAGACGTGTTGACATAGTCTCTGGAGGAGAAGACCTGGTGTTTCCACATCACGAGAACAGCCTGGCGCTCTGCAATGCCGCTGGGGGAGAGATCAAGTACTTCGTGCACGTGAAGCACCTGCTCTGGCACGGGCGCAAAATGAGCAAGACACTGCGCAACTACCACACGCTGGGAGAGATTCTCGGACAGGGCTACTCACCCAGGGAGGTGCGTCTCGTCCTGCTGCAGGAGCACTACCGCAGCCACCTTGACTTCACCTTCAGGAAACTCGAGCTTGCGAGAGAGAGGCTCAGGGCACTGGACGAGCTGCTCTCAAAGCAGGAGGAGCGCAGAGGCGGGGTCAGAAAAAGAATAAGCGGGGCCATCTCGGAATTAAAGCGGGAGTTTGAAGGTGCGATGAGCAACGACCTGGATATCGAATCCGCACTCTCGGCCTACTGGAGCTTTGTGGAAGAGATGCGCCCGGCAAAGCTCAGCAGAGAGGAGCTCCGGCAGGTTAAGCACGTGCTCCTCCGGCTTGACCGGGTGCTTGGTCTGGTGTACACCTAAATCTCCAGCGTCTCAAGGTCAGCCGGCACAAATAGGTTCTCAAACACCTCCCTGGCTCGCTCCAGCTCCTCCTCCGCAAGCCCCCGCCACAGGTGCACCAGTGCGAGGCGCCTTACCTTCGCGCGCCTCGCAAGCTGTGCCGCGAGCAATGGCGAAGAGTGCGTGGCCGCACCTCCGCCGTACCCCTCGGCCACCAGGAGGTCTGCCTGCGAGGCGAGGCCAACCAGCTCCTCTGTCGGAGCGCCGTCGCAGGCATAGGTGAGCTTCTTCTTTCCCGCAACACTAATCGCCATCGCCGGAACAGAATGACGCGTAGGAGCAAAGCTCAGCCGGTAGTTCATGAACCCCAGCTCGTCCCCGGCCCTGAGAAAACGCACCTTATATGGAAGCTCCCCGAGGCTCTTTCCGTAGGAGATGTGGAGCAGCTCCTCCGTCACATTCTCCAGCTCTCCAGGACCGAGAAGTGTCAGTGCCTTCCTCCTGCCGTCCTCCCGGAAGGCGAGCAGCAGCGCTGGTAAGCCCAGGAAGTGGTCTCCGTGCAGATGGCTGATGTAAACCAGCTCAACCTCATCCGGCCCCACTCCCAGCCGCCTGAGCTGCAGAAGGGTATGGGGTCCGCATTCCAGCAGAAGTCTTCTGTCTACGAGCAGCGATGTATTTGCACTCGCGCCAAAGGCCTCGCCAACGCCGAGAAAGCTCACCCTCATTCCCTCACCCCAGCCAGACGCTGTCCTCCTCTTTATAATTCAGCTTTACCACCAGGAGTTCGAAGGGTTCACTGCCTGCGCTGTTGTCAACAGAGTGCACCTCTCCAGCACCGCACAGATAGGTGTCCCCCCGCTCAGCCAGGTAAACCTCCTCACCTATCCTGAGCTGTGCCCTCCCCCGCAGTATATAGTAGAACTCCGTCTGGTGCTTGTGGTAGTGCTCCCCAACCCTCTTACCCGCAGGTACCTGCACAAGCTGAATCAGCACCCCCTTTCCGGGCACACTGACAAGCACACACTTTCTGTAGCTACCCCTTTCAACCCAGTTTTCCGGCTCAAGTCTCACCCTCTTTCCCCCTCTGTTCCAGAGCACTCCTCACAGGCGGGGTAAGCGTAAGCGGCCTCTCCCTCAGCAGCCCATCTGGCTTGTAGTAGAGAATCAAAAGCATGAGCACGCCGAAGAGCATGTACTCCAGCCAGGTGGCCTCAAAGGGCAGGTGAAGCACAGCCTTTATCTCGTACTTGTAAACCGTGAGGAGCACCTTCACCACCACAAAGCTAAGCACCCCCAGCGCAACGCCGCGGTTGTTGCCCATACCCCCCAGCAGCAGCATCAGGAAGGGGAAGAAGGTCCAGTCAACGCGGAAGAAGGTGGAGGCTATGACGTTCACGCTGTAGAGCGAATAGAAGGCGCCTGCCAGTGCAGCTATCGCCGAGCCTATCGCCACCGTCTTTATCCTGAGCACCAGGATGTCCCTGCCGAAGGCCCTGACCACATCCTCGTTTTCCCTCATCGCCTTCAGCAGCCTTCCGTAGGGGGAGGTCAGGAGGCGCTCCACCAGCAGGAACACCACCAGAGCCAGCACAAGCCCCAGAAGCGCAAAGCCCAGGAAGCGCCTCTCTCCGGGAACAAAGGCGAGCACGTCCGGCACACTCACGCCGTAGTAGCCGCCTATGAGGGAGGTGTTGTAGTTGGCCACGAGAAACATGACCTCGCTTATCGCCAGCAGGGTGATTGCCAGATAGTCGTGGCGCAGCTTTGCGCTCGGAAGTATAAAGAGCGCTCCCGTGACGGCGCCCAGCAGGGCTGCCACACCGAGGCACAGCAGCAGGATGCCCAGGCCAAGCACTGGATTCTGGGCTATCGCAGGGTTGAGCACGCTCTTCAGGCTTCCGCTGGCCTCTATTATCCCTCCCTCTATTCCGAGCAGGGAGATGAGAATCCGGTTCACCACACCTCCAACCGCAAAGGCACCCACAAGCACCGCCAGCGCCCTGCCGAAGTTGGGAATGCCCGCGTAGCCGTACTCCACATTGAGGCTGAGCGCCACGATGAGGTAGATGGAGAACCACAGCAGAATGTCTAAGAGGAGGTACTCCTGCGCCATCTGTTATGCCTCCATATTCTGAGCCCTGCGATGCCCCTGGGGCTGAGAATCAGCGCGGCTATGAGCAGCAGCAGGGACACCACCTTGCTGTACAGCAGCACCCCCGCTCCAAGCTGCTTTGAGAGGTAGAAGGTTATCAGCGACTCGCTCATGCCTATAAAGAATCCCCCCACAAGTGCGCCGTAGATGCTTCCCAGCCCGCCCACTATGCTTGCGGCGAAGATGGAGACGATAATTATCGCCCCTGTTGCCGGAACGATTTCCTGCCTGAAGGGCAGCAGACTCCCTGCCACCGCCGCCAGCGAGCCCGAAAGGAACCAGGAGAAGAGCCGCGTGTGCTCCACATTCACCCCCATTATCTCCGCCAGCGCCGGGTTCTCCATGGAAGCGCGCAGGGCGATGCCGAACCTGGTTTTGTAGAGCAGCAGAAATAGGGAAAGCAGAGTGACCAGTATCACACCGCTGGAGACGAGCAGGATTGCGTCGGTGCCGGCAAGCTTGAAGTCCAGGGGGGTGAAGATGAACTTCTTGGTGCCCCTGCGCGTGAGCTGCGAAAGAGCATCGGAGTAGGCGCCCAGAATGCCGAGGAGGATGAGGTCAACGGCGAGGGTGGCTATCATCAGGGTAACCACCATCGCCTCCCTGCGTATCATCGGCCTGAGCACGAGGGCGTAGATACCCACCCCGAGGGCGCCTCCAAGCAGAAAGGACACCGGCAGGGAGTAGTAGGGATGCATATTAAAGAACACCAGCAGGGAAAGTGAAACATAGGCTCCGACCACTGCCATGCTGCCCTGGGCGAAGTTGGGCACGCCGGTGGTGATGTAGGTGATTGTCAAACCTATTGCGAGGAGCACCAGCAGGTTTGAGTAAATAAGGGCTCCTTCAAGAACAGACATGCTTATGGCATTAAGCGGTAAAGCTTATATAGTTTATCTTAAAACAAATTGTCAGAAACACTAAAAATCTATAAAGGGAGGTACACGGCATGGATAGGCGATGGCTCGGATTTTTTGGCATTTTGCTAATTGCGGGCGTTTTGTTTGCTGGCTGCGCACAGCCGCAGGAGAAGCCCGGAGAAACCGCTGCGCCAGAGGCGGAGAAGGTGGAATTGCCCCTCGGCGTTCTCGTGGACCTCTCGGGTCCGCTTACCACCTACGGTGAGGACATAAAGATGACGGTGACAATAGCCAGCGAGAACATAAACGCCTACTTTGAGAAGCAGGGCAAGCCCTACAGGGTGAAGCTGTACGTCGAGGACACGAAGGTGGACCCGAAGATTGCGCTGGACAAGGTGATGGCGCTGCACAGCAAGGGGGTTAAGCTCATCGTGGGTCCCATGGGCAGCGGTGAGGTGAAGAACGTCATAGAGTACGTGAGGAGCAACAAGATGATAATCGCCTCGCCCTCCTCCACAGCCGACCCCAAGTACATCGGCGTCACCTCGCCCGAGGAGAAGAAGTACGTCTTCCGCTTTGTGGCCACCGACTCCTTCCAGACCAAAGCCATAGCTAAGCTCGCCCAGGAGCTGGGCGTAAAGGCGGTGGTGATAACCTACATAGGCAACGCCTGGGGCAAGGGCCTGAATGAGTTCGGCAGCTCAGAGTTTGAGAAGCTGGGCATAGAGGTTAAGAGCTCCGTGGAGTACCCTGACCCGCCACCCGCGGACTTCACGCCCTACATCGCCACCCTGGAGGAAGCGGTGAACGAGCTGCTCAAGAAGTACAGCAAGGACGAGGTTGCGGTGGTGACCTTCAGCTACGAGGAAGTTGCGACGATGCTGGCGCAGGTGAAGAGCGACTCCGTGCTGCTTGACGTTAAGTGGATAGGCTGCGACGGCACGGCGAAGAGCAAGAAGGTGGTGGAGGACGTGCCCGAGAAGGCGAGCAGGGTGATGCTCTACAGCACCGTCTCAGAGACCAGGGGAGGAGCAGCCTACGAGGAGCTCAAGAAGGTTTACGAGGAGCGCACCGGCGGTAAGACTCCAATAAGCTACGGCTTAAACGCCTACGACGCCGCCTGGGTTCTCGCGCTTGCCTTCGCTGAGGTGTACGACAGGCTTGGCAAGTACGACGCCGACGCCATAGCGGAGGCCATCCCCGGCGTGGCAGAGAGGTACAGCAGGGGCGAGTACGGCGTTTCCCCGGTTAGCGGAGAGGTGAAGTTCGACGAGTACAACGACAGGATTGGCTCTGAGTACAGAATATACGCGGTTAAGGAGGGCAGCTGGACTGAGGTTGGAGTCTGGAAGTTCGCAACCAACGCCATCGAGTGGAGCTAATGCACTGGAGACGCGCTCCCTGAGCAAGAGCTTCGGCGGACTGAGAGCGCTGCAGCAGGTGAGCATAGGCGTAGCCGAGGGCAGCATCACCCTGGTGATAGGACCCAACGGCAGCGGCAAGACCACATTTATAAATGTGGTCACGGGATTCATACCGGCAGACTCTGGCAGGGTGCTGCTCTTCGGCCAGGACATAACCAACCTGCCGCCCCATGAGGTCTTCCGGCGGGGGGTGGTGAGGACCTTCCAGAACCCCCACCCCCTTAAAAAGCTCGCCGTGCTGGAGAACCTGCTCATAGCGGAGCCGGGCTACGGCGACAGTGTGCTCCGCAGCTTCTCCCGCGCCTGGGTGGAGAAGGAGAAGCGTCTCGTCGAAAAGGCCTTCGGCATCCTGTCCTTTCTGGGCATAGAGCACCTCTGGGACGAGCAGGCGATGAATCTGAGCGGCGGCCAGCTTCGCTTGCTGGAGATAGGCAGGGCACTGATGTGCGACGCCCGGGTTGTTATAATGGACGAGCCAATCGCAGGCGTGGCCCCTGCGCTGGCGCACAGCATCTTGAAAAAGCTCAGGGAGCTCACCAGGCGGGGGATCTCCTTCCTTATAGTGGAGCACCGCCTGGATATAGTTCTGGACTACGTTGACCTGGTTTATGTGCTTGCCAACGGAAGAATTGTTGCAGAGGGTAAAGGTGAGGAAATACTTAAAAATCCAAGAGTAGTCGAGGTGTATCTTGGTGCTGAGGGCTGAGAATCTCTCCGCTGGCTACAGGGAGCTTCACATACTCTTCAACATCAACGCTACTGTGAAGAAGGGCAGGATAACCACCATAGCCGGGCCCAACGGCAGCGGGAAAAGCACCCTGCTCAAGTCCCTCTTCGGCCTTGCCACGGTGCACTCGGGGAGGGTTTACTTCAAGGAAAGGGACATAACCCCCACTCCCCCCCACGACAGGACAAAGATGGGCATCGCCTACTTACCCCAGGTGGAGAACATCTTTACCAACCTCACCGTCGAGGAGAATCTGAAAATCGCCGGCTACACCCTGGAGAACGGCGAGTTTGAGGACAGGCTGGAGCTGGCGCTGAGCATCTTTCCAGAGCTGGAGAGCAGGCTTAAACAGCGCGCGGGTACGCTTAGCGGCGGTGAGAGGCAGTTTCTCGCCATAGCAACCGCGCTGATAAGGAGGGCGGAGCTTCTCATGCTGGACGAGCCCACGGCGATGCTCTCGCCCAAGTTTGCCTCCACAATTTTCGGCAAGATCCTCGACCTGAAGCAGGAGCTCGGCCTCACAATACTTCTGGTGGAGCAGAACATCAAAAAGGCGCTGGAGATAAGCGACAGGGCGTACATGCTCGCCAGCGGGAGGGTGGTCTTCGAGGGCAGCGCAGAAGAGCTGCTGGAGCATGAGAAGTTCGGAGAGTTCTGCATCGGGTATGATTCTCAGAAATCGTAGCCGGGTTGCACCTTTTATCACAAAGGACGGCTCACAGGTTCGCGAGCTGCTGCATCCGAAAAATTCCAGAATAAAGAGGCTGAGCATAGCGGAGGCCAGAATTGAGCCGGGAGCCGCCACAAGGGAGCACCTGCACCGGAGCAGCGAAGAGGTGTACTACATCCTGAAGGGGGAGGGAGAGGTCCACGTAGGCGGAGAGAAAGCCAGGATATGCGAAGGTGATGTGGTGCTCATACCGCCCAACAGCAGGCACTACGTTGTGAACACGCAGGAGGAAGAGCTCATCATACTCTGCGCATGCTCGCCGCCATACTCCCACCGGGATACCGTCATCCTCTAAGCTTCGCCGTCAGATAGCCTGGCAGATATCTGGCGCTGCTCACAATCGCCCGCCTCAGCAGCTGCTGCGGCTCCGGCCTTCCCCTCGCAAGGGCTGTGACCACATCCAGGAGAAGGTCGCTTTTTTTGAAAAGGTGATAGGAGAAGTCCTGCCTGAAGTAGAAGAGCCTGCTCAGCCAGAGCATGGCCCTTAGCTGTGGCAGAAGCTCGCGGTCGCAGAAACGCTGGTATGGGAGCAGGTCCCCTCCCTCAGAGAGCGCCCTGACGGCAAACTGCGCCCCCATTATACCGGAGAGGGCTGCGTAGTATGTGCCCTCGCCCGAGAGGGGCTCCACGAAACCCGCGGCATCTCCCGCGAGTGCTGCTCTCGCAAGTGCAACCTTCCGCCTGATTCCGCCCATGGGTATGAGGTGCGCCTTTGGCTCCGGGGGGCTGCTGAGGTAGTTCAGGGTTGAGGCGAAGCGCTCCAGGCGGGAGAAGATGCCCCCCTGCAGGCGGGAGGCCAGCTCCGCCACGCCGATGGTAGCGCCGTCCCGCTTCGGAAAAACCCAGGCATAGGAGAAGCTCGCATAGCCGAAGTGTATCTCCATGCTCTCAACGCTGAGCCCCGGAACCTCGTACTCCGCAGCTACCCCGAGTTCACCGGGGGGAAAGCTCCAGCCGAAGAGGCACCTCCTCACCGCACTCGCCACGCCGTCACACCCCAGGAGAAAGCGTGCCCGGAGCTCCCCTTTGGTGGTTTCAATCAAAAAACCATCTCCAGCCTGCACCACCCTCCTAACCCTTGATTCGTCAAGGAGCTCCGCACCCGCCCTTTCCGCCTCCCTCGCCAGGGCGTGGTCGAAGGTGTCGCGGTAGGTCGTGAGGATGCTGCCCTCCTCCACCCGCATCTCTCTTTCGGCTCCGGGTATGTAGATCTTTATCCTGCCAACCTCGTGGAAAATTTTCGCAGGAAGCCTGATACCCTCCCCGGCGAGGAGCTCCAGGGTCTTGCGGGTAACTGCGCCCCCGCACAGCTTGTACCTGGGCAGGGCTTTCTTCTCAAGCAGCATCACCCTCAGACCGCGCTTGGCGGCCGCAAAGGCTGCACACGAGCCCGCGACGCCTGCACCCACAACAGCAAGCTCACAGCGCATGGAAAGGCTTAATACTTCCCGAAATAAATTTGCTTCGATGATAAAGAGATATACTATAAGAACAAAAAAGGAAGTGGAGCTCATCGACATTACCAGGGAGGTGGCCGGGGCGATTGCAGAGGCGAAGGTGGAGCAGGGCATAGCCAGCGTCTTCACCAGGCACACAACCACGGCGGTGTTCATAAACGAGATGGAGAGTGGCCTGCTTCGGGATTACCTCACGCTTCTTGAAAAACTCGCTCCGCCCCGGGCGGGGTATGCACACGACCGTATAGACAGCAACGCCCATGCTCACCTGCGCAGCATGCTCCTCGGGAGCAGCGTCACAATACCCGTACTTGAGGGTAAACCTGCGCTCGGCACCTGGCAGCGGATCATCTTCGCGGAGCTCGACGGTCCCAGAGAGAGGAGCTTCCTGGTGAGTGTCGTGAGGTCTCGGGAATGGTCAAGGTAATCAGGGACCCCATACACGGTGACATCTTCCTCTCCGGGCTGGAACTCAGAATCATAGACACCCCGGAGTTTCAGAGGCTGCGCCGGATAAAGCAGCTGGGGATGAGCTACCTCGTCTATCCCAGCGCCAACCACACCCGCTTTGAGCACTCCCTGGGAGCACTGCACCTTGCCGGAAGACTCGCCTCAAGGCTTGGGCTGAGCGGCGAAGAGACGGCGCTGGTGCGCTTTGCGGCGCTTCTCCACGACCTGGGTCACGGACCGCTTTCCCACACCAGCGAAGAGCTCCTCGCGCGCTATCTCAGCACTTCGCACGAGAGCATAACCGCAGAGACGATTAAAAGCTCCGGTATAGCTGAGAAGCTGGGTGAAGGCGGGATAGACAGCACGCGCGTGGTGGAGATTATCTCCGGGGAGGCGGGCTATCTGAGCAGGATGGTGAGCGGGGAGTTCGACATAGACAGGATGGACTACCTGGTAAGAGACGCCCACCACACCGGTGTGGGCTACGGCATCATAGACCTGGACAGGCTTATAAACACCATAGAAGTGAGGGAGAACACTCTGCTCGTTAATGAGCGCGGGCTCCGTGCGGTGGAGGGTCTGCTTGTGGCCAGATTTCTCATGATACCCACAGTTTATCTGCACCACGCCTCCAGAATCGCGGACGCCATGTTTTTAAAGGCCACCGAGGTGGCAATAGAGAGGGGAGAGCTGGACTTCACTGAGCTTATAAAGATGGACGACTACCAGATGGTGAGCTTCCTGCGCTCTTCCCGCGGCTATGTGCGCGAGATAGCACAGCGCCTGGACCGGCGCAGGCTCTTCAAGAAGGTGCTCATCAGAGGCTGGCACGACCTCTCGCCGGGTCTGCGGGAGCGGGTGCTTGCGCTGCGACAGGACGTGAAGAGGCTCTCAAAAATAGAGCGGGAGATGGCTGAAGACGCGGGCATAGACTACGGCTACGTGCTCTTGGATGTTCCCCCGGAGCCCAGCTACCGGGAGCTGGACGCCCTTGTTGCGATGGATGACGAAATAAGGCGAATAGAGGAGGTCTCTCCTCTGGTAAGTGTGCTCAAGGTGGCGCAGAAGAGCCACTGGAGCCTCGGGATATATGCCCCGGAGGAGCACCTGGATAGTGTCAGGCGGGTTACTGCAAACCTGGAGAGCTATGTGGGATAACAGCAAACTTTTTATCCATGTGGATACAATTAAGTTCAGGAGGAGGGACGGGAAGAGGTGGAAATTCTACTGGTTGACGACGAAAAGGTAACTGGCAAACTTGTAAAGAAGCTGTTGAAGAGGTACGGCTACAGTGTCAGGGTGGTCAACTCCGGAGACGAGGCGCTGGAGCTGCTGGACTCGGGCTATCGTCCTGACCTGATACTGATGGACGTTTTCATGCCCGAGATGAGCGGCATAGAGGTGAGCAAAAGAATAAAATCCGACCCGGCCACCACGGAGATTCCCCTGCTGCTCTTCACAGTGCTCGGTCTGGTACCAGGGATAAGGCACATAGTGAGAGAAACGGGCGCTGATGGATTTATAGCCAAGCCCTTCGAAAAGGACGCCCTGCTGGAACGGATAAGGGAGCACCTGACTACTTCCTGAGAAGCTCTGTGTACTTCTTCAGGTTCCTCCTGGTCTCAAAGGCGGAGGAGAGACTCACCAGGTACTCTCCCTCCTCGCCGGCTACGATTATCGGCTCTTTTTTCATAAGACTGGAGACGTCTATCTCATAAACCCCGTCTTTAACCTTGATGTTCCAGATGTCCTCCCGCGGCTTTCCCGAAACCCTCTCCCTGAGCTTCTGCATACCCTCCCTGCGTTTCTTCTCAGCCTCACTGATTATCCGGGCAAACTTTCTGCTTGCCACAGAGCGCAGCTTCTTCTCCCTAAGCTGAGCGGCCTCATCTGAGGTCAGCTTCCTGAAGTACAGGAACATGCGATTCCCGCACTCGCACCCCCTCAAAATTTTCTCCTCGTTGTCCTGATAGATTTTACCGCAGCGCGTGCACTTGTGGGGCGTTTTACTTGCCTCCTTTCTTTCTCCTTATCTTTTTCTTTCCCTCCTCAGTTACGTCAATCCTTGCGAGCATGGATATGTAGTCAGGCTCCCGTTTTATAGCCTCTATCAGCCGCGTGGGGCCCACTATGGTAAGTCCGTGCCGCCTGCCGGCTATGTACTCGGCTATCTTCTCCCGCAGCCCCCTCGCACGCGAGTCGATTCGGTAGAACTCTATACCATGGAACTCCTCAGCATCTATCTCGCGCATTGTCGCCTCTATCAGCTCTGCCTCCTCCCTGGGCTCAAGCGCTTCTTCAAGAACAACAATTACGTTCTTCTTAATCTTGTCGAGAATGAAGCTGATTTTCTCAGCACTCCCCTTCCTGGCAAGGGTTTCGGCGCTCACGAAATCCAGCTGGATCTCCATAGCTCCACCTCAGGTAAGGTGCTTCTGAATCGCCTCGTACAGCTTTTCTATGTTCTCCCCCGTGGCGGCACTGATCGGAACAACCACATGCTGGGGAAAGGCGCTTGCTATGCTCTCCGGATTCGCTTCGGGCAGGTCTATCTTATTTGCAACAATTATCATGGGTATTCCCCTCGCCTCAAGGTTGCCGATTATTGTCACATTAACCTGTGTGTACGGATCCTGGGTGGAGTCGAGTACCACGAGCACCGCATCGACGTTGTCCAGCCACTTTATTGCCTCAATTACACCCTTTGTAGCTTCCCTTGCACGGGCCTTTGCCTCATCCTCGCTCATGCCGAAGGCTTTAAAGCTCTTGTAGTCAACCTGCGTAGCTATGCCCGGCATGTCCACAATGTTCATTCTGAGTTCTCCGTTGTTGGTGGTCACCACTATGTTCTCAATCTTCTGCACCTCCCTGGTTTCGTGGGGAATCTCGGATACGGTGCCCACCTCCCTGCCCAGCCAGTCCAAGGAGATTCTGTTCGCCAGCGTTGTTTTGCCTGCATTGACAGGACCGTAAAAGCCGAGCTGTATCTGCTTCTTTCTATTGAATATTCTGAGAAGCTTCTGGAGACTCTTTCTGAGCTCACTCAGCATGTTGATACCTCTTTTCAATAGGTTTTTATTGTGGATTTATATAGGTTGTGGTAGAGGTGTTTCTCATGAAGCTCAACCCGGACGAAGAGGAGCTGGAGCACATCAGGCAGGAGATCGTGGAATTTATCCGTAGGGAGGTGGCACATGCCGGCGCGGAGGGCGGAGTGGTTGGCATAAGTGGCGGTGTGGACTCCGCTCTGACGGCGACCCTTGCAAAGGAGGCGCTGGGCAGCAAACTCGTTGCACTGATAATGCCTGAGCGCGGTGTTACCAGGCAGGAGGATGTTGAGGATGCAAAAGAACTCGCATCAAGGCTTGGGATAAGTTACCACCTGGTGGAAATTGGAGACGCCGTCGCCCGGGTGCTTAACAGCTTTCCTGTTGACGCCTTCCCTCAGCGGCGGCGGAAGATTGCGGTGGCCAATGTGAAGCCACGTCTCCGGATGGTAAACCTCTATCTGGCAGCCAACCTGAGCAACAGCCTCGTGATAGGCACCGGAAACAAAACAGAGCTGCTGCTGGGCTACTTCACAAAGTACGGCGACGGTGGAGTTGACCTCCTCCCGATAGGGGGGCTGTACAAGACGCAGGTGCGCGCCCTTGCAAGGCACGTGGGTGTGCCGGAGAGGATAGTCAGCAAAACCCCCAGTGCAGGCCTGTGGCGAGGTCAGGAGGACGAAGCTGAACTCGGGATGAGCTATGATGAGCTGGACCGAATCCTGTATGCGCTGTATGAGGAGAAACTGACCCCGGAACAGGCGGCGGAGAAGCTGAAGATGGAGCTCAGCAGGATACGGGCGGTTTATGAGAGAGTGGAGGCAAATGAGCACAAGCGCAGAATGCCCAAGATAAAGGCTTTTTAGCTACTCAATTGTTGCATGCCTGGTGCGCATCTCCTCCTCTGTTTTGCCCAGTCTGACCATGAGCTCCACTATAAGTGCGTCCAGAAAGATGAGCACTGCTATTTCAAAAAGAGTGCCCAGAGGTGCCAGGGGATAGTGCTCGCCCTTTATCTGGCGCATAACAAAGTCCTTCTCTCCGCTGAGTTTCGTCCTGCCCTTCACCACCACCACTATGTCCGCAAGTCTCCCGAGGGAGGAGTTCGGAAAGGTGGTTATCAGTGCCACTTTTGCGCCCACATTCTTTGCTATTTTGCCGGCATTTACAACGCTGGTGGTCTCACCTGAGCCTGAAATTGTTATGAGCAGGTCCTCTTGCTCAATGGCGGGTGTTATAATCTCCCCTACCACGAACACATTTATCCCCAGATGCATGAGGCGCATGGCAAAAGCCTTGGCCACGAGCCCGCTTCTTCCAGCGCCATATACAAAAACCTTCCTGGCAGAGATTATCGCATCGATAAGAGCCTCCACCTCATCCTCGCCAAGCTCCCTGGCAACCTGTTCCACATGCTCTGTTATTGAAAACATGGCCTCCTTTAGGACCTCCATGCATCCAAAGTTGCTCTTCCCAATTATAAATTTTTTCCGGCTTGGAATAGATCAATGTCCCAGGTACCAGACCCGGACCCGTGCCATAAAGCCCCCGGGGATTTTCTAACCTTTCGTTATAAAAACTTTAATCTCGTTATGCAAGGCTCTGGAGGTAGCCTGAGGTTGTTTTTCCTCCCGGTGGTGGTATGAGCGAGGGCGCAGATGCGGAGGCAAAGGTTAAGGAGCTGGAGGAGGAGCTCTCAAGGGTGAAGGAGGAGCTGGAGGAGGCGAGGAAGGAGGCCGAGGAGTACCTCAACCGCCTGCGCTACCTGCAGGCAGACTTTGACAACTACCGCAAGCGCGTGCAGCGGGAGCGCGAAGAGATGAAGCGCACCGCCTCGGAGCGGGTGGTTGCGCAGCTCCTGGAGGTGCTGGACAACTTTGAGCGCGCCCTGGAGAGCGGGAAGCGCGCCCGCGGCAAGAGGGCGCTGCTTGAGGGCATGCAGCTCATTTATGCGCAGCTCAGGGGGATACTTGAGAGGGAAGGGCTTAAAGAGATCCCCTGCGACGGCGTGCTTGACCCCTACTACCACGAGGCCATTGCCGTGGAGGAGAAGCAGGACTGCGAGGATGGCGAGATCCTGGAGGTGCTCCAGAAGGGCTACACATTAAACGGCAAGGTTATCCGCTACGCAAAGGTTAAGGTTGCGAGGCGAGGTGGTTAGAATGGCGAAGGAGAGGATTCTGGGCATAGACCTGGGCACAACCAACTCCTGCATGGCGATCATAGAGGGGGGCGAGCCCACGGTAATACCCAACGCCGAAGGCGGGCGTACAACGCCGAGTATGGTGGCTTTTACTTCCAAGGGTGAGCGCCTCGTGGGCATGGCAGCGAAGAAGCAGGCCGTAGCAAATCCGGAGCGCACCATCTTCTCCATCAAGCGCTTCATAGGCAAGACCTACGACGAGGCCATAGAGGACGTGAAGCGCATGCCCTACAAGGTCGTCCGTGGTCCCAACAACGACTGCAGGGTGAAGATAGACGACAGGGAGTACACCCCCCAGGAAATCTCGGCGATGATTCTGAAGAAGCTTAAGCAGGACGCCGAGGAGTACCTGGGCGAGAAGATAACCAAGGCGGTCATAACCGTGCCGGCGTACTTCAACGACTCCCAGAGGCAGGCGACTAAAGATGCAGGAAGAATCGCTGGCTTGGAGGTGCTCAGGATTATAAACGAGCCCACAGCCTCAACCCTCGCCTACGGGTTCAACAAGGATGAGGAGAACCGCATCCTGGTCTACGACCTGGGCGGGGGAACCTTTGACGTGAGCATCCTGGAAACCGGCGAGGGCGTGTTTGAGGTCAAGGCAACCAGCGGCGACACCCACTTAGGTGGGGACGACTGGGACCAGAGGATAATCAACTGGCTGATTGAGGAGTTCAGGGAGCAGGAGGGCATTGACTTAAGTAAAGACAGGATGGCGATGCAGCGCCTGAAGGAGGCGGCTGAGAGGGCGAAGATTGAGCTTTCCGGGCTCAAGGAGACGGAGATAAACCTGCCCTTCATCGCCGCTGGCGAAGATGGGCAGCCCAGGCACTTGAGCGTTACCCTAACGCGGGCGAAGTTTGAGGCCATGACGAAGGACCTGCTGGAGCGCACCATTCAGCCCATGAAGCAGGCTCTCAGCGATGCCAAGCTCTCGCCCGAGGACATAGACAAGGTAATCCTGGTGGGAGGAGCAACGCGCATGCCCATGGTGCAGCAGCTGGTAAAGGACTTCTTCGGCAGGGAGGCGTACAAGAACATAAACCCCGACGAGTGCGTTGCGATTGGTGCTGCGGTTCAGGCGGGTGTGTTAGCGGGCGAGGTTAAGGACCTCCTCCTGCTGGACGTTATCCCGCTTTCCTTGGGCATTGAGACCTTAGGCGGTGTGTTCACCAAGCTGATTGAGCGCAACACCACCATACCCACGCGCAAGAGCAAGGTCTTCACCACCGCAGCCGACAACCAGACAAGCGTGGAGATACACGTGCTCCAGGGGGAGCGCCCCCTCGCCAAGGACAACCACAGCCTTGGAAGGTTCATCCTGGACGGCATTCCTCCAGCCCCGAGGGGTGTGCCCCAGATTGAGGTGACCTTTGACATAGACGCCAACGGCATACTCAACGTCTCCGCCAAGGACCTGGGCACGGGCAAGGAGCAGAGCATCAAGGTTACAGCCACAACCAACCTGAGCGAGGAGGAGATTCAGCGCATACTTAAAGAAGCCAAGGAGCACGAGGAAGAAGATCGCAGACGCAAGGAGCTGATTGACGCGAAGAACGAGGCTGACTCCCTGATATACACCTCCGAGAAGACCCTGGAGGAGTTCAAGGACAGGGTGCCGCAGGATAAGGCTGAGGCGGTGAAAAAGGCTATAGAGGAGCTGAAGAGCGCCATTCAGGGCGAGAACATCCAGGAGATTAAGGGCAAGACCGAGGCGCTGCGCAGGGCGGTGAGCGAGATAGGGGCTGCGATATACCAGCAGGCGGCTCAGCAGCAGGCTCAGGCAGGGGAGCAGGCGGGCACCCAAGCGCAGCAGAGCGAGAAGGTTATAGACGCGGAGTATGAGGACGCCGAGAAGAAGAGCTGAGCGGGATGAAGAGGGACTACTACGAGGTTCTGGGTGTTTCAAGGGACGCGAGCCAGGAGGAGATTAAGAAGGCCTACCGCAGGCTGGCGCTGAAGTACCACCCCGACAGGAACAAGAGCAAGGAGGCCGAGGAGAAGTTCAAGGAGATCAGCGAGGCTTATGCGGTGCTCTCAGACCCCGAGAAGCGCAGGCTGTACGACACCTACGGGCACGCGGGCATAGACGAGCGCTACTCGCAGGAGGACATCTTCCGCTCCGCCCGCTTTGAGGACATCTTCTCCGACCTGGGCTTCGGGGGCATAGATAGAATCTTTGAGATGTTTTTTGGCGGCGGCGGGGCGCAGGCTCCGCAGCGCGGCTCAGACCTGCGCTTTGACATGGAGATAACCCTTGAGGAGGCTGCGAAGGGTGCGGAGAAGGTGGTGAGCTACCGCAGGCTCGAGCTTTGCGGGCGATGCAACGGCACAGGAGCGGAGCCCGGAAGCGGGCTGAGAACCTGCTCAACCTGCGGCGGCTCGGGCAGGGTTGGGTTCACGCAGCGCACCCCCTTCGGCACGTATTCGCAGTTCACCACCTGCTCCCGCTGCAGGGGAGAGGGAAGGGTGGTTGAGAGGCCGTGCCGCGAGTGCGGGGGCGCCGGAAGGGTGGAGAGGGTGCGCAGGCTGAGCGTGAGGATTCCGCCGGGGGTTGACTCGGGGGCGAGGCTGCGCTTGGCTGGAGAGGGCGAGGCCGGCGAGAGGGGCGCTCCTCCGGGCGACCTGTACATAGTAATCCACGTGCGGGAGCACGAGGTGTTCAAAAGAGCGGGGAGCGACCTGTACGTGGAGGTGCCCATTACCTTCTC
>Ga0256830_1000883_pt1 | contig 22210 bp, 17 predicted proteins | sample 128326metaG_FD_190537 | JGI IMG/M metagenome (GOLD analysis project Ga0256830, IMG submission 190537) | Hydrothermal vent microbial communities from Lau Basin, Pacific Ocean - 128-326 | ecosystem: Environmental > Aquatic > Marine > Hydrothermal vents | place: Pacific Ocean: Lau Basin | collected... | reverse complement strand
AGCAAAGCAATCGAGATTCTCAAAAATGAAACTCGGAACATCAGCGGATTTGTGTGGAACATCAAGCCTGACTCTATTACCCAAGCTTTTAAACGCATCTGTAAAAGCGCGAAGATCAGTGACCTGTGATTCCATGACCTTCGGCATGAAGCAACCAGCCGCTTCTTTGAGCTGGGATTAAATATAATGGAAGTATCCAGCATTACCGGCCATAAAGATTTAAGAATGCTGAAACGGTATACGCATCTTAAAACTGAAGACTTGGCCCAGAAATTACAATAAAATATTTTCCCTTTCGTCCCCGTGGCACAATTGGATAGCGCGACGCCCTCCTAAGGCGTAGGTTGCAGGTTCGACCCCTGCCGGGGACACCATTCACTCTATAAATAAAATAAACGAGCACCCAGTGAAAAGATTTGCATTTGTTAGTGACGCCGCCGAAAAAGAGTACAAGGCACTGCCAAGTGACATTCAGGATGAATTTGGTAAAGACCTGAGGCGCATACAGTTTGGCGAAAGCCCGGAATTAAAAATTGAACACTTAGGAAATGTGGGTGCCGGAGTTATAGAGCTAAAAATTAATGGGCACCCTGCACACAGATGTGTCTATGTCGCCAAATATATGGATACCGTTGTGGTTTTACATTCATTTTCAAAAACCACAAACGGCGTTGACCGGCAGGCTATGAACGTCGCCGGGCAACGATTAAAAGAATTGCACACTGAAATTAAGGCCAGCTCCAAATAACAGATTAAGCGGCCTGAACTTTTGATATGGCTATGGAAGCTTCTTGCAACGAAGGCATATTCATACGCGCTCGGAAGCCCAGAGTATCCAACATATCGAACATGGCATCGATCGTAAATTTCTCGATCTTTGCATTTGCAAGCTCAGATATTCTTGACTGGTGCATGTTTAAATTATCTGCCGCCTCTGACTGAGTCCATCCCTGTTCTCTGATCAGGTTGGTAATCATAATGGACAAATCGACCTTCATCGCCATTTTGCTTGCGACTTCATCGTCATGGGTCACATGAAACGGGCTATCGTAATATTTGAGTGCCATAGCACACCTCCAAATCTAAGTAACAAACAAATTATATAATATTTTAGATAATCCGCAAGTATATTGGGAGTGTTTTTGGACGAACATTCTCATCATCCTCATAACCGATTGAATAATCTAAATTTTTTATTGGTAGCCTGAGGATAAAACCCCTTACATCAGCAACAGATAGCTGGGTGTTTGAGGTTTATCCGTATCATTGCATCGCTGGTTTCCACAGTTTTCCGATATTATTTGGCCGCAGAAGGCCAGCGCCCCAAAAATGTAGTTGACGCCTAGCCGGCGGTGCAGTGCAAGCGCCGAGAGACCTGTTTTAGCCTGAGTGAGTAGGTGGATAGCGATAAACCAGGTGGTCAGGGGAAGCTTGGTTGAGGCAAAAATAGTTCCCCCTGTTAGACGTTCGAATCGTCTCCGGGGCACCACATTTCAGCGTTGTACTTTGGTCAGTTTGCAGGAAATCACATATTGATGTTCGTCGTTGATTTCGCTACGCATCACAATGCCTGTGGCAGATAACGCAGGTACGATTTTCTGGCTACCGGGTTTAATTTGCAACGAAACTTCAGTGCCAACATTCAGCTGCTCATCACAAACCATACTAATGCCCGTTGCTGAAAAATCCACCAATTTGGCCACCTGCCAACGCTTGGCAGATGGCAATAAATACAACACAGGACAGGTAACAGCAATGCGTGGAAACGCCCGCTGGTTTTGTTTGTTGTTATCGATAACGCTGGACATTCCTGCTCCGATTCAATTTACGCCATAATGCCCCATGCTCCGGTGGATTTGCGACTGCATAATGACGTGTAACTCTGCTAATAAACTGAAAACCCACGAAATTTATCGGCACACGCGAGCAAAAATTAAGCCTGTTCACCAACAGAGTCCGTGATATTCACTGGCCCTTGCGACTGAAAATTGAATGTATAATCTACCACGCTGACTTAATTGACTCTCACTTATTCACCATTGGAAACACGCCATGTCGCAAATCACCATCGAACACAATGTCTCACCCGCCAAGCTGGATGCTATGCACGTAGATAGCTGGGCGACATGGCACAAGGAAATTTCCGTTTTTGATTGGACATATGATTCCGATGAAATATGTTACATCCTGGAGGGGGAAGCCGTGATCACTCCTGATGAAGGCGAATCCATAAACATACAGCGCGGTGACTTGGTGCAATTTCCCGCAGGCATGTCCTGCACCTGGAAGATCATCGAGGACATGAAAAAACACTACATCTTTAAATAGGACGTCAGCAATTTGTTATTTCACCGCACGATTCTGATCAACAAAAGCAGTCTGGGTTTTCACCAAACGCTTTACCATTTGGTCAAATGCCTTGCGGGCCGGGGCATAATTCGCCGCCTTGGCCCGCCCCAGCCACTTCAGTGCCTGCGGCTCACTACGTTTGATCACTTTACCGGAAAAAAACAAACGCCCCAATTCGTACTGAGCCGGAGCATACCCCGCAAGCGCCGCTTTTCTGATCCAGGGCAATGCCTGTTTAGGGGATGCACCGGGCGGAAGACCGTTGCTGTATAGATAAAGGTGACCGGCCTTGTAGGCAGCTTTGCGATGCCCCTGTTCTGCCGCCAGTAAAAACCAGTACAATGCCTTCACAGCGTTTTTTGCTGTGCCACGACCACGCAAGTACATATCGCCAACGGCATATTGGTCTTTTACCTGATGACCGGACCGCGCCTTCGCAAGACTTGTCTTAAAACGCGCCTCCCAGACATAATCTCCTTCAAAGGCCATGACCTGCTGCATATTTAATGATAAAACCAGTGGCAACACAGGCAACAACAAAACACGCAGTATCAACCGGCAATTTTTGTGTATTTCGTCCATTGGCCCCCCAGCCATTAGTACCTGTCGTGTCCGCATTTTTTATAATCTGATGCGCTCAACCTGATACTATCCACCCAGCACAATCGCTATACTTAACCATAGCAAATTACCCGGTCTTTTGTAGAAACTATAGACTGAGTAATAAGCTATTCATGGTTATTTTGCAAAAAGACATATCAACAACCCGGTTTCAATCGAAAATACCCTAAAAAAACCAACATGATTATCCCCCATCAGGAATTATCGCCGGATGCCTTACAAGCCCTGGTGGAAGAATTTGTCACCCGCAGTGGCACCGACTACGGCAGTAACGAAACCTCGCTGACAGAAAAAGTGCAACAGGTGCTACAGCAACTGGAAAAAGGCGAAGCAGTCATTGTTTATGATACGACGATGGAAACCTGCAATATCACCACTGCCGCCCAGGCACAGGCCCATAGCGATTGAGATTTAGGCATTAGGGGGAAAACAAATGTCACACACAGGTTGTAGTTCCGAAGGTATGGAAGCCTTTGTTTTACGGGTCATTGGTGACAGTATGTCGCCTGCTTTCGAGGATGGTCACATCATCGTAGTAGACCCGGGCTACCCGCTGGTCAGCAACAGCTACGTGGTACTGGTCAACAAATCAGAAGTGCTGTTTGGTTTATACATGCGCGATGAAAACGGCGGTCGGCTGGAATATCTGAAACCCGGTAAAACACCGGTAATGCTGGAAGATGATTTTCATGTGAAGGGGGTGGTTACCCAACGTAACGGGCGTCGGCGCAAGGACACCGTGTATTTTGAATATCCACTGACATCTGCCGAAACACCACTCTAACAAAAAAGATTAACTATTATCCCTATCTATCTGTTTTTATTTAACTAAGCTGAACTCAGACACGTTCATCAACATAGCGCCCCACGGCGGAAGACTCATCGCGTGAACCTCCTGAAGTGCCGCTGCCCCCTGTATCAGCTTGTGGGTTATTTTGCGCTGACTCGCCCTGTGCAGCCTCAGGCACCGCTGTTTGCAGTTGAGCATCACGAGGAGGCTCAGCTTTCACTTCGGGTACCACCGGAATTGGAATATTATTAATTTCCATGCCCTGCTTCTCCTTTCACTCACTAAGTGACACTTGAGAAATATATTTTAACTTATTGATTCAATAATAAATAACCCTATAAAAAAACACCGTATCAACCTCGTTATCGTCCATCATCCACCTGGCTTGAATGGTTGTTGTATGTTTTTCGCACAACAGATGAATCGCTGAATTTTCCCTGATCAGCCCGTTTATTGCTCCGCATTGCGCAAGCAAGCCGGACAGGTATACTGTGTCCCGCAATGCGATACCAAACTCCACAGATCACAGACACCATTAAGCAATGAATCCGGTTCCACTGTTAATTGTGATGGGCACGATCCTGACTCTGCTGGCTGTGCAGCGCTGGCTGATCCACATAGGGTCACCGCGAAACAAAAACCTGCACAAAGAAAACATTCCTTCGAAATCGAAGAAAACATCAGCGCAACCCCCAACAATCACGCAATCGGATCAAAAATCACCCCGTCAACATGGCCGCAAATTAACCGAGGGACTGTTCGTTACCGGACTGGATGAGCGAGGCATTGATAGCCTGAAAGTAGTGATCGACAAAAAAGAGACTGATGCTATCAGCACCTTTCTAGCCTTTAACCGCCCAGGTTTTATGGAAATTGATACCTATTTGGCGCAGCAGCGCCGGCAGAGAGAAAACGAAGCACCTCCTTCATCTACACAAGCGCTGCCCATAAAGCTGCTGGAGCCGCTCACCAAAACCGAGCGTAAACTGCTGATAGAATTCAATCCAAAATCGACACGACTGATTTCCCGGGATTTGATGTCCCGCTTTGGCGGCCACGAATTCGGCATTTATTTCGGCCACTACGCGGCTCGCCCGCAATCAGTAACTCTGCACATTCCACCATTTGATCCAGGTCGCAAAATTCTGGAAGATCTGGCGAAGTCCCGCATTGCCCGCAAAGGCCGACACATTCCATTAAGCGCACGACTGACGGTATTAAAAATGAGCCAGCTGCGACAAATGGCCAAAGACCTCAATCTGGATAAAAAATTCACCCGCAAACAGGCTGCGGCAGAAACCCTGGCTACCGTACCCGGTGCCGCTGTACTACTCTCAATGCAATACGTGATCGACGATTTATTCATGCTCATGCCCATTAAGGAAGACGTTGTCCTCGTCAAACATGAATGGTCGTATCTCCAGGCCTACGCGAAAATGCTCAGCAGTCTAAAGCTGTGACATAATCAAATTATCGATTCAATATCAATCCATCATTGTTCTTTAACTATTCACGCGGCATCAACAAACTGACGCACGCCGCTAACCACGAGACCTTTTAATGAGCGCACCCGCAAGCACTACGCAGGAAACCCCAGTCCACACTGGCTTTCGCCATCTTCGTCGAGAATTCGTCGAGTCACTGAATCTGAGCATTGATGAATTTGAACACATCAATACCGGTGCAAAACATTTTCACCTTGCGGCAGACAACAGTGAAAATGTTTTTCTGGTCGGCCTGCGCACCGTACCGACCGACTCAAGCGGCGTTGCGCATATTCTCGAACACACGGCTCTTTGCGGCAGTCAGCGTTATCCCGTACGCGACCCGTTTTTTATGATGATCCGGCGTTCGCTCAACACCTTTATGAATGCCTTCACCAGCAGTGACTGGACGGCTTATCCCTTTGCCAGCCAAAACCGCAAGGATTTTTTTAATCTGCTCGATGTTTATCTGGATGCCGTGTTTTTTTCCAACCTGGACGAGCTGGACTTTGCTCAGGAAGGTCACCGCATTGAATTTGCAACGCAGGACGATCCCAACAGTGAACTAACATTTAAAGGTGTGGTTTTCAATGAAATGAAAGGTGCCATGAGTTCACCCGTCAGCACTCTGTGGCAGGCGCTGACAAAATACACGTTCCCTACCAATACTTATCATTTTAACAGCGGGGGCGAACCCGCTGACATCCCCGATTTAAGCTATGCCGAACTCAAGGCTTTTTATAAAAAACACTACCATCCCTCCAATGCCATTTTTATGACTTATGGCGACATTCCCGCAGTGGAATTGCAACAACAATTTGAAGAACGGGTACTGAATCAATTTCAACGTTCAGATGAACATATTTTTGTGCCCGATGAAAAACGTTTTGTGGCACCCGTTAACGTGGAAGAGTTTTATGCGCTGGATGAATCCGAACAGGATGGTGAAAAAACGCATATTGTGGTGAACTGGTTATTAGGTGCTTCCACCGATTTGCGCACAGCGCTCACCGCAGAATTATTGGAAGGAGTCCTGCTGGAAGACAGCGCATCCCCTCTGCAACATGCTTTGGAAACCACAGACCTCGGCACCGCTCCCTCTCCTCTTTGCGGCCTGGATAATTCCAATAAGGAAATGACCTTTATTTGCGGTGTAGAGGGTAGCAATACGGACAACATGCAAGCCGTTGAGGACTTGATCATTTCAACGCTGGAAAAGGTTGTCAGTGACGGTATTCCGCAACAACGTGTTGAAGCCGTGCTACACCAGCTGGAGTTGCAACAGCGTGAAATTACCGGTGATTCCTATCCTTACGGGCTACAACTGATTCTGGATGCCCTGCCTACTGCCATACACTATGGCGACACCCTGAAAGCCTTCAACCTGGAGCCTGCCCTCAAACAATTGCGTTCAGACATTGAAGACCCGGCATTTATCACCCGTCTGATTCAGGAACAACTGTTGGATAACCCACATCGTGTCCGTCTGACATTAAAGCCTGACGCACAATTGGATACCCGCCGCGATGCCGCAGAGACAGCCCGTTTGGCAAAAATCAAGGCAAGTCTCAGCGAAGAAGAAAAACAGGATGTTGTGCAACTCGCCGGGAAACTTGAAAAACGCCAAAACCAACAGGATGATGAAAGTATCCTGCCCAAAGTAGGATTGGAAGATGTACCGCATCAGCTCAATATCGCCACTGGTAAAAAAACCACGATACAGGGACGGCCAACCCACAGCTTTGCACAAGGCACCAATGGCCTTGTTTATCAGCAGTTAATTGTTGACCTGCCAAAAATGGATGATGAGCTGCTGGCCATCCTGCCTTACTACACCAATTGTCTGACAGAGCTCGGTTGTGATAACCGCGACTATCTCACCATGCAGGCATTACAAAGCAGTGTGAGTGGTGGCATTGGTGCTTACACCGCATTACGCGGTGCTATCGATAACGAGCAAAACAGCAATGGCCATTTCATTTTATCCGGCAAAGCACTTGCACGAAATCACTCCGCATTCAGTGAACTCATGCGTGATATTTTCCATCACACACGTTTTGATGAACACGAACGCATTCGTGAACTCATGGCGCAGTTACGCGCCAGTCGCGAACAAGGTATTACCGGCCGTGGTCATGTGCTGGCGATGCAGGCTGCCGGTTCAGGAATGAGTCCGGCTGCGGCACTGAAATATCGTTTGTCCGGTTTACTGGGTATCACCAATATTAAACAACTGGACGACAGTCTTGATGACAAAGCCGCACTGTCTCAATTGACTGAAAAAATGGCGGCATTGCATAACATATTGCAAAGCAGTCCCAGCCAGTTTTTATTAATCGGTGAAGATGAAAACCTGAATGCCTTGCAACAAGACTGCGACGCACTTTGGAACACTGGCAAACAAGAAAAAACCGCGCCTTTTACCTTGTCGAACAAACGTGAAACGGTAAAAGAGCTATGGACCACCAGTACATCGGTGAATTTTTGCGCCAAAGCCTACCCAACAGTGCCGGTTGCTCATCCCGATGCGGCCGCTCTGGCCGTACTCGGCGGATTTTTACGCAACGGGTTTCTGCACCGTGTCATTCGTGAGCAAGGAGGGGCTTATGGCGGTGGTGCCAGCCATGATTCCGACAGTGCCAGTTTCCGTTTCTATTCCTACCGTGACCCACGGCTGGTAGAAACATTGAATGACTTTGATCATGCCATTGACTGGCTGCTGACGGAAAAACACGAATGGCGTCAGGTGGAAGAAGCCATTCTTGGCGTTATTAGCAGCCTGGACAAACCCTCTTCCCCGGCTGGCGAAGCCAAAGACGCCTTTCACAGTGCGCTTTATGGTCGCACACCGGAACAGCGTCACCAGCACCGCCAGCGTATTCTGGCCGTAACGCTGGAAGACTTGCAACGGGTGGGAGAAACTTATTTAAAACCGGAACGGGCCAGCACAGCGGTCATCAGCAATCCACAGTCGGGTGAAATAGCCGATGAACTGGGTTTGGCTTTGCATCAGGTGTGATGAAACGTCAACAAACCCTGGAGACGCTTTCTGGCAAAGCCTTATGTTGCATCACTTTGTGCAAGCTGTTGCCTGAAAGTCTTCAGGCCATGCAATAAAAAAATAATGAAAACACCCGCCATGACACTGAGCACTGCTCCCAATACCAAAATCAGGCTGCGCTGTGGTCGCACCCTTTTTTCTGGTGCCAGCGCCGGGTCTATTACTTGCATCACATATTCTTTTTTCACGTTAGCCAACATGATAACCCGGGTTTGCGATTCAATGAGTCGGTAGATGGCTTGCTGCATATCCACCACGCTGGTCTTCGACAGTTGCTGGTTAAGGTAGTCGATACTCTGTTGCGCTTCTTTAATAGCGGCCTGCCGCTGATGTTCGTTGAGACGCGCCACCAGCGTATTGGCCCAATGAGCGGCCAATACCGGGTCACGCCACTCAACACCCAGAGTCATTAGCCCCGTTTTGTTATCCTTGCGGATATCCAGCACATCTTCCGAGAAGGTTTCATACACATCCAGTGTACTCGGTGTTTCACTGCTTAACCCCTGTGCAAACAATGGAACGATTTTTTCCTGCTGCAGAAATGGCACCAGAAAAACACGCGACTTTAACGTTGCCAATACCCTGTCCACGCCATTACCACCGCCACCCAGGTTGACTCCTGCTAACGAGGCCAGACCACCAAATTGTCCAGCCAGTGATGACAGTCCCCCGCTTTCTTCCTCTGCGGACGGAGCCATCACCAATTCGGCACGATAAATCGGTGTTGATAAAAAGGCGAAGCCTGCGGCCAGTAACATGCCCAACAAAAAGGCGCTCAATAATACGCGCTTGTACTGGGCCAGCACTCGCCATAAAGCCAGCAAGTCAATGCTGTCATCTTCTGCATAAGGTCCGACATAGTCTGACCCATAACCGGGGACGGCAACATAACGCACCAACAGCTGGTCTTCTTCATGCCCCTCTGGCAGTTCCGGGGTGGCCGGATGCTCCTTCCTGGAACTCAGTTTGTGAATTTTTAAGTCGGGTTTGTCCATTGATTAATCACTCTACGTCAATTCTTCTGGAGTGGGGCACCTAAAAAATACCCACCGCGTTCCAACTCGCCGCAGCAATGCCAATTTGATAGATAATCTGGCTGACATTGGTCCACAAGGTCAGGGGCTTCATACGCTCCGCGTCCAGAGGCACCACAATGGTATCACCAGGGCGCACTTCCAGATTAGTGCCAAACCAGTTTGTGCTGTGGCTGGGCACCACTGCCCCGTTAGCTCGCACCACATAAACACGGTCTTCGTCGGCACGATACGTCATGCCTCCGCTGCGGTTAATGTACTGTTGTACACTGCGGTCTTCGCGGAACAAGTGCGAGGTGACATGCTGCACTTCGCCGAGAATGGTGACTTCCTGGGTCAGCCCAGGAACCATTAGCTTATCACCATCCTTGAGCAGAATATCCTCTCCAAACTCAATCTCTTCTTCATCCTCATCTCTGTCCCAGCTGCTGTTACGGCTGGCCAACAGCAAGGGCAAATCGATAACCAGTCGCCCCACTGCTTTGGTAGCTTTGAGCTGTTTTAACAGCGAGCTTGCCATGCCTGCCGAGCGCTGGGTTTCATCACTGGCCTGTGCCTTTTCCAGATCAATGGCCGCCAGATCCGATTCCAACCGTAAACTCATGGCATCCAGCTGGTCTTGTTCTTTTTTGCGCAAACTCTCACGTAAAAATACCGCACCTTCAGCGAAAGCCTCATCGGTCAAACCTCCGGCCCGTTCAAGCAGTTCCAGCAATGTTTCACCCCGCTTCACCGGGTAACTGCCGGGAAAACGTACTTCTCCTATAATTTCCACCACGCGCTGAGCCGTCCAGTTGGGTAAGCGTTTGATATGCAGAGAGTCATAGGATCGCAAGCGAAGCTGGTCTTCTGTTTTGTCCCACTCGGCTGCCGACATGAAGGCAGCCAGTTGAATGGAAACATGATGTGTCAGTCGTCCCTTTTCCTGATCAATATGATATCGGCTCAATTCTGCTTCCAATGTATAAGCTGATTCAGTGAGGCCGCCTGCAGCCCGCAACAAATCGGCTACACCCATATTTTTTTCCAATGGGTATTCACCGGGTGACTTCACCAAACCACTGACACGCACCACTGCCGTCGGCGCGCCACTGTTTGCCTGTTCCTTGATTTGTATAATCACCGACCCCAGCAGCACAGAACGATCATCATCTTTTGAAAATACATAAACTTCATCACGCGGACTGAGTAACGGATTTCCTGCGGCAAGATTATCCTGAGCAGAATCGGGTGTGCTGATATCAAATGACTGTGCTGCCAGATAGCGGCCCTGTGTATCTTTGCGCATCAGCAATACATAACGTGTGTCACTATTCTCCGTTATATCTCCAGCAAAGCGCAACAAATCACGCAAACGCATTTGGGCCGCCAATGGGTATTCACCTGGCCAGCGCACGTTGCCCGCAATCTGCACGATGGTTTCCGGGTGTTCAAAATTCGCTTGCTGCCGCAGCTCCTGTACCAGCGTCGCAAGCATCTCATTACGTTGCTGCTCTGCCTCAGATGACAAGCCAAATACAAAAACCCGGTCGCGGGATTGCAATTTTAAATCTGCCGCGGAGTCCGGAGCAGCAAAAATCTTATCCAAGCGCGAGACCAACACTTCAATAATACGATCCGGTTGCCGTTCACGGCGGATCAGCACCATGCGTAAATCGGGCTCAGGCAACAATGCCTTAATTGAAGGAAGAACATCAGACACACGCATGTTGGCATGCCATTGCAATTCACCGGGGCGCTGTACATGGCCTGTTATGAATATCGCATTTTCCATGCTGTCCAATACGGAATAAACACGCAGCACATCACCGTTTGTCACGGGCTGTGCAACAGAGAGCGCAGACGACAAATCAATGTCAATAACGGATTTTTCACCCATGGCATTGATACGCTCCAACTGACTCTTTACCTGATAAGCCGTGGGCAACATGCCACCTGCCATGGTCAGCACCTGCTGTATCGTGCGTTCTTTTTTCAGCTCATAAATAGCGGGCCGACGCACTTCTCCGTCAACACTGACAGTATCACCAATGGGCGGTACAAAAATCACGTCACCCGGTTGCATACGTGCATCGGCACTGGTATCGCCACGCAGTAATAAATCATACAGATCCAATTGCTGAATCAATTTACCACGCCGCTTGAGCTGTACATTACGCAGTGAACCGATAGACCGCACACCACCACTGACAAATAACGCGTTGGTCATAGTGGACAACGAACTCACCGTGTACGCGCCGGGTCGATTGACATCACCCAGCACAAAAATGCGCATGGAGCGCAGCTCCCCAAGAGAAACATGAATCTGCACACCCGGCATTTGTTTTTTGATGCGCCGTTGCAGGTCATTTTTCAATTCATCAAAACGCATACCAGTAACCGCGATGGGGCCGATACCTGGAAACCGTAACAATCCCTCACGATTAACCATCAATTCATACTGCTGGTTTTCTTTACCGTACAATTGCACCTGCACGGTGTCTCCGGGGCCAATAACATATTCAATGGGAATGGGAATTTCAGTGACCGGTGAAAAGGTGGTGGGTACACCCGCAAACAAATCGTAGCCAAAGGGTTTGAGTGCGTTATCCACCATGGCGGGTTCCCGAGCATTGTCTTCCCGCACGGGCACCAACATAGGTACAACCACTTCAGGCTGTTCCAGCGGTATCACCTTGTCGGTACCGGGTGTCTTTTTAAATGTCTGCAATAATTCCGCCTGCTGCTCGGAGGATAACTGATCCAGCATTTGCATCTGCTGTGCCGACGGTACCGCAGCCAACGGTGCCGCAGAAATCAACAGGAAAAATAGTGCGCAAAGTATTACTGAACCACTACGCCCGGCAACACGAACCAAAAAAATTTCTCGTAAATCGATAAACACAATGATGCTCTCACTCCGTGCAACAGTTTTATTATTTTGCCATGGATACTATTTATGAAAGGCCGACAACAAATGACGACCACTCCAGTCGAATAACAGAGGATTTTCCACGATAGTGTATAAATCACCGGGCGATTTTACCATCTGCCCCACATCGCGTGTCCATGGCGAAATGGCAAAGCGTGCAACCGCCTGGGTATCCCGGGTCAGCATGCTCCCCAGAGGAATAGAAAGAAAAATGCCTTTGTCATTATACGGATCATCCGGCCTACCCGGCGAGGTGATGTCCCGCCCGTCTGTGACCGTATACCAGGCACCAATACGCACACCGGAACGAAAACGGCGTTGTATTTCATAACGCACACCGACATCCTTAGCCAGAAAACGCCCGCCGCGCACAGTGAACGTCAAACCCTGTTGTTGCAGACGATAATGTACAGCAGCAATAGCGGTGGTGGTACGGTAATCACGAAAACCAAAATCGCCATCGGTATTGCGTTGGCGCAGTGTATCCACACTGAAATCCATAGCCCAGGGACTGGACTTGGAAAAATACAACAACTGGCCACCCAGCCCAGCAAACATACGCTCATAATAGCCCGCCGAGGCACGGGCATAAAAACGGGGCCGTAATTGTAAATACTGGTTCAGCATCAGCTGATCAAGAATAAACTGGCCATCACGGGTGTAATCACCCACATCAGAACGCACATGGGGCAGTACGCTATTGGAACGATCCTCTACTTTGCTGACATCCTCCAACAGACGCAAACGCAACCCGCCCTGCACAAACAAGCCACGTGCCAGTTGCCGGGTATATGTTGCCAATGCAAAGGTCTCATAACGCAGCGCACCGTTGGCATCGTTAAAATAGATACCGGCGTTAAGGGGAATAAAGCGCACCCGGTCCAATGCACGGCTCTCACGGCGCAGACTGAGAGCATGGCCTTCTTCATTAGGTACCCACTGGAAACGTTCAAAGGATTCTGTCTTTTTAGAAATGGGGGGTTGCGCTACTGATTGACGCTCAGTAAGAGCAAGAGCTCCGGCCAGTTGTTTCGCGGTATCAGGACTGCTGTAACTCACCGTTATACCCTTGAGCAATTCACCGTAGGTGACGTTGCCGGCAAAAAAACCTTCCAACAAAGGTAAATCATGAAAATCATAAGTCACCAGAGCCAGATCTGTGGGTGTAAACCAGGTGATGTAAATGGCATCGAGATCACGCGGACCCAACGACAACACGGTGCGTAATGCACGGCCGACAGCACGTGCCACCAGAGAGATACGCCGGTGAGCAAAACCCATGTGCAGCTCTCGACCCACCAGTAAAATTTGCACGTTACGAAAACCCTGCTGCTCCAGAGCTGCGATCAGCTGTTCGCGTGATTCGGAAGAATCGCGCCATGTCACCAAGTCTGCTCGCTCGGTCTTTGCCACAAACGGTAAGGGCTCATCCAGCTTGGGGATAAACTCACGCTGCATCAACGGGATAGAAACATAGGCGTTAAGCCCCACATCCCCACTCTGCCAAGCCATCCGCCCACCCAACCAGCCCCAGCGATAACCGATGGAGAATGTATCTGCACCCTTGCGCCTGACTGCGCCACTGGTGGCGGCAAAGCGGTCATTGGCATAATCCGTAGCATCGTACTCATAAACCAGATCAAAACCTGGTGCCCAGGCAGGCTGGTATTGCAGGCCACCAAAACCACCATTGAGGCGTCCCCGCCCCAAACCCAAACTAAAGTCCACTGAACCAAACTGCTTGCTCATCACCACGAAATCCGCGTCAAACACCCGGGTACCCAAAAAATCCCGGGTACCCACGCTGATTGCAGGAAGATAGCGCTGCTCTTGCAACAACAACAGCTTGGCATCGAAAGCCTTGTCTTTAAACGTGCCGAAATTGGGATTCGTCAATCCCCGGGTATGACTCACCGAAGTATATCGCGCACCCAGTTCCAGTCGTGGGAAAATACTCAAACTGCTCCAGAAGGCTCTATAGGGTTCAAATCGGCTGAAACCAAAACGCAGTGAGCCATCCTCCGCCACTCGCGCCGTTGGCATATTCACCAAACCGGTTTGTCCTGCTTGAGTAGGGGTAGTCAGCGGTGCAGCAAACAACGGCAGGCTGCCCACCCACAACACAGCACACAGTAAAATACCGTTAAATCTCTGCCTGCCAGACATGTGATTATTTTTCGTCCATACTATTTACCGTTAAATTCAAAAACCAGATACAAAAACGCCTCTGGCCTGTAAGGCCAGAGGCGTTAATAAAACAAACCCTGTAGATAAAGAACTAATGATTTGAGGTGCTGGAACCGCCACCAGAGCTTGCCAAGGCAGCAATCGCACCTGCGGCCAACGCACCAATGGCCACCATAGTGCCAGTACCCATCGCCGCCGCCGAACTCGCTGCACTGCCAGCTTCCGTACCTGTACTGGTGCTCTCCGCAGCCCCCGTATCGGCAACCGGGTCCGGGACAGTCGCACTGGCACCTGCACCAATAGCTGCCGCCAACTGAATTTCCTCACCCGCAAAAGCAAAGCTACTCAGTGCCAAACTAACAACTACAGCAATAAATAATTTTTTCATCTTGCTTCCCTCAAAAATAACCGTCCATGCTTCGAATATAACACTACTGTGTTAATTGTGCATGAACCATATGCCCGTTTTTATTCAACCTTTATATTCAGAGAAGGCAAAGTGAGTAATCTGTATCCCACTCTCTCTGCGTTCTATCTGGATCCACAGCGGTCCTTGATAATGGTCACGTTTATTTTGACCGTTAGCCTGTACTTCAACATTATAAATACCCTCACCTCGGGCAATATCGCCATCCCATGTCCATCGCACGTCTTTAAAGGCTATCGTTCGGAACGAAGTACCATTAAACAATCCTACATAATCTTCCCGAATACCCTTTACCGTAGCCCGATCATTGGTTTGGGCATCTTTTGCAAAAAGTTTCATGAAAACTTCAATATCGCCCGCCGCATAGGCGCTAATAAGCGTGTTCAATAATGCATCCAGTTCTTTTTCTGAAATATGACTAACGGGATTCGCGCCTGCGCTTGCTTTGCCTGCATCAATTACAGATTGCGTTTCCACACGTTCAGTCACCACAACATTGGACGTGTAATAACGAATGATTTGTAACTCACCAGAATGACTTTCCACCTGTAGCGTCACGTCCCCACTTTCTTCATAGGCAGGTTGCCCATCCCTGCCCTGCACCGAAACCATGTATTGCCCACCGCCACGCACATAACCGGTTTTCTGCTCCCAACTCATATTTCTAAATTGCATGCTGCGCCCGGTGCTATTTTGGAATAACGTTTGATATTCACCCCGCACACCGGCTATATCAATCGATTTATTGGTGCGCACTTCAGGCGAATACAACGCCAATAGTGTGTTCAAATCGCCTGCCTGATAAGCTGTAGCCAATACCGTGAGCATTTTATCCAGGCTCGCAGAACTGATCAGGCCGACTGATGCCGCAGCCCGTGCAGCTGCTTGTGCTTGTACCTTTGCCTCTTCCGCTGCTTTTGCCTCCGCTGCCGCTTTTGCCCTGGCTCTGGCCTGTTCCTCTGCCCGTGCTTTGATTTCAGCCTCACGCTGGCGCTTGGCTATTGCTGCTGCTCTTAGTTTCGCTTGTGCGTCTGCCTCTGCTTTTGCTTGAGCCTCTGCTTTTGCTTGAGCCTCTGCTTTTGCTTGAGCCTCTGCTTTTGCCTGAGCCTCTGCTTGTGCTGCCACTTTGGCAGCCTCTTCAGCAGCACTTGATAACAAAGCTGCCTGAGCTGCCTGCACCATTTCTAATGTCGCTACGGCTTCGCTGTTGACCTCATCAACCGGTGGCTCCACCACTACAGGGGCAACAGCTGGTTTCGTTGCCGGTTGTGCTACAACCACTGATGCACTCGGCAAGTCAGCAACCACTTCCGGTTCAACATCTCCCGTCATTTTGATTTGAGTCAACCATAAAACAAATACAATGACCGCAACACCAGCGATCAACATCATGTTGCGAACAGTTGGTGCCGTGCGTGTACCCTTGGCAATCATTTCACTCGTATTCGCAGGCGAAGGCGGAGGACGCAGCCCCGAATTAACCGCACGGCCCATATTGGGTGATAAATCCAAATCCAACGCCTCTTCGACATCCTCGACATCGTTTAGAGGTTTCGCAACTTCTTCTGGGCGTGCCGTTATTTCAGAGCGACACAAAGACTCATAGGCTGCGCCCACTCGTGATACACCACTTTCATCGTTAAGCTTTTTATCCTGGCGTAACAACTTCATCAATAGACCGTAGTGCGCTTCCACCTCAGTCAGGCTTGCATCCGATGCCAGACCTAATACACGAAAATCATCTCCACCTGGTAAAAACAACACACGACGCACAAAAAAGCGTACAGCTGCTCGCAGCATGGCGGGCGAAATACCCATTACGGCAATTTGACGTAATCCTGATAACACATGATCTTCGGCAATTGCCAATTCCAAAATAGCCTTAATGCCTTTAGGTAGAGGCTGACCGGGATCATCCAATCCTGGGAAGCTCCGCGGTGAACGATGAAAAGCTAACACCAAACGCAAAATTTTGCGCAACACCACTTCCTGAGGATCTCCCGGCGCATCTGGCAGCGGTGCCATTACACGCGGCGAAGGTTGATTGGCGGGGCGTTCTGTTGTTGCTTCGGGCGTGCTTACAGCAGTCTCTCTGCCGCCAGCAATGACTCGAAAGCGCTCCATTTCCGCAGGCGCGTTGTTATTGCTGTCATCAATTTCAATATCATCCGGTTGTGCCTGCGCCACATGCTGCATCCATCCATCATCGGGTACTACCCGATCCATCATGCCACCATCTTCTGGAAAGGAAACAGCCACAGCAGCATGGCTTTCGTCGATATCCACAGTTGCAGGTTCAGACGGCGGGCTAACATCCGGTTTATCTATGTTCACTTCTTCAACTTCGCTGACCTGTGCGGGAGCGGAGTCGGCAGCAGCTATTTTGGATACACTGTTGTTTATTGATTGAGGTGTGCCCGCTGTCTCGACAGACACGATATCAGGTAACACATCTGTGTTTATTTTTGCGGGCCGGGCAATCGGCCTGCCGGAAATCTCACTTTGTAATTCATCAGTAACTTCATGCAGTACATCCGCGTTAATCGTGTGCAACTCTTCGAGGCTGCTAAACAGCAAAACCCGGTCACACAACATATTGATACGTCGCGGCACGCCCTCAGTATATCGGTAGATAATCTCAAACGCTTCATCAGTAAAATGGGGATCATCATTCCAGCCCACATGTGCCAAACGACTTTCCACGTAGTTCTGACATTCATCTTCACCCAGCGCACTGAGGTGATAATTAGCAATCACGCGTTGGCGGAGTTGTTCCAGGTCCGGGTGATCCAGCATTTGACGAAATTGCACCTGACCGAGCAGAAAGGTCTGTAACAACGCCTGCTCGCCCACTTGCAGGTTAGAAAGCATGCGTAATTCTTCAAGCGAGCGAGCGGGCAGATTCTGAGCCTCATCCACTACCAGCAATACCCGCTTACGCTCACGGGAACGGGCCATGAAAAAAGCTTCCAGGGTTTTCAGCAAACCAGCCTTATCTTGGCCTTCATAGCGCAGCCCAAAAGAAGCCAGCACCATACGCAGCATTTCATCAGCTTCCAACTGGGTCGTGGTCAAATGAGCAACCACCACGTCAGACTGATCCATATCCTGCAAAAGAATTTGTGCCAGGGTCGTTTTACCCGTACCCGGCGCACCGGTGATCACCACAAACCCTTCGGCCTGACTCAGCCCGTAACGCAAATAAGCCAGAGCACGTTTGTGGCCACGACTGGCGAAAAAAAAGCTCGGGTCAGGACTAAGACGGAAGGGTTTGGCTCGCAGCTGATAAAAATTCTCGTACACGCTGAATTCCCTTATTATGGTTGATCTGGCTCTCTATCGGCCGGTATGAGGTCTACTTCACTTGGTTATCCGAAAACACCCGTTCAACTCTAAAAACGATGAGATTTCGAGAGAGCCATTTTACCACTAAATTCCGGTTTTTAAAGTAAAAAATTAAGGCAAAATGACCATTCCCCCACCAATACACACATTATTTTCACGGAAACTTGAAAACCAAATAATCTCAGACTGATTTGATCAGGAAATGCCGTTGCAAATATAAGCTATGCTGGGGGGGGATTCATCATCATTTTAACAACTTCAAATAGTCGTGACTACTTACAGCAATAGACCTGATCAGCCCCGGACGACATGGCACTTCTCAATGAGTGATTTCACGTACCGCACCCATTCGCTGAAGCGAAAGCTCGTAACCAAAACCCAAAAACTGAGAGACATGCGGTAAACTTGCGCACCATGTTGATACAAAGTGTATCGATGCCAATCCCAACCAGTCGAATTTCGACATAACAGTAAATCTATACTGGCAAAAGCCTGTAACCTGGATTAATCAAGTCACACAAAAATTTGCAAATCAGATTTTCCCTTTAGTTTGCAAGGATGTACAAGCATCGCCAGCTAATAATATTCAGCTAACTACTGGTAGCTGGCATTCAAATATCAGGATTGTAATATCAAACATCGCTGATGCCACTGCGTAAATTATCGAAAAATTAGCAGCCAAATATCATCGTAAAATATCTTGACAGTTTACACATCCCCCTTCCCAGAAAGGAAGAAAGATCAGCAAATACTTTAAAAACAACAAGTTGAGTTAACTGATAAATACGCAAGGTTTTTATCGAAAAGAACTGGTACTTCCGACAATTTTGTTGGCAGTAAATTTCCAGCCAATGACAACAAAAAAACAGGCTTATTAGAAAATAAAATAAATCATATCACTATAATTCAACTCAAAATGACCAGGAGCAGACTAAGTGATCTATATATTTAACAATCAGATGAAGAGTTTTATTTCAAGTTAAAGAGGCCAATGGGCATGATATCTGTTTAAATTAATACAGAGACACGAAACAAAAAATGGCATTAGCAAATTTTTATCATTCAAATCACCTTACCGAAGACTTTAACAGGTTGACACATTGCAAGTAATAACCGATCATCACCCGCGATTATTATTTAGTGGTAATAGGATTATCACGTAGTGGCACTGGGACTATCACGCAGGCGGCGCACTTGAGACATATCTTTAGCTATTCAAGGTTAAAACGCTCAGCCATACGATCATGGACGAAACAAAAAATGAAATACAACTCTTACCTACCCCCCACACATATCCATCAATATGGTCTTTACGGCTCGAAACCAGGGAAGACGTAATTATGAATCCTATGTTGGGTATACAAATGCCGCTCAGCGATTAAATAGAAAAAATTGGGGTGTATTATTTCTCCACTTAACTTTTAGTCCCGCACCCCATAATACAGACCTCCTGTGAAAACAGGAAACGGCTTGAGACGCAGGTATTATCTCATGAATGCGAATACTGCCAGCCAGGGTGATGAAATATTTAATGAGCCAGGATTCAGAAAATACGCTGCGCACCGCATGCTGCCATGATGACAGAGCGCTGCTCGACCTTGTTGAACATACTTTGCATATCAATGATGTGAAATAGATGGATACATTTTGTGATAAATAGCGTCTGATCTTTGGGGAACTAACACCAAATTATTTTGGTGGCTTAACAAGCTATTCAGGCTTAACCAAGAATAAGTACCGAAAAACCTACACATGTTAATAACATAACTTACAGATACACATATCAAGAAACATCGAGTACACATATCAAGAAACATCGAGTTCAGCGTTTAGGGCATTTTCAAGTCAGCTTAGGTTATATCAAGTCTAATCTGGTTCTGCCTCACTCACATATGTTTTCTGTAACATAAAGGAATATGCAGGTAACCCTTCTTTGAATAATTGCTCAATGTATTTGGTAGAAACACACAAACAATCAGGCATCCAGCACCACAATGATGGTAAGCCTGAAGTTATGTTTATGGTCTCAAATAAACCAGGGCTTATTCTCGATTTGGGTGAATACAGCGATAAAGCGATTGAAGTGCTGGAGCATAATGTAACGCGTAACCCCCTGTACTTACGCAGCCATGTTCAGAGAATCTACCTTTACAGAAAAATTAAAAATGGTGATGCTTTGTATGGTGCCCTATTGGATCTGTTTATAGCGCTCAACACTAAAGGTTTTGAAATAAGGCAACGCTTATTGTTTGAATCCAAATGTTACTTGGATTCTCATCATTTCAATGTGCTATATCAGCGATTAGGTAATGGCATAAATGCATCAACTGTATTGCCGTTAAGCTACTATTCACGGCTCTCGAAAGGCTTGATCGGCACAATCGACTTACTCATCAGCAATCATTCGACTACATATGAGGCGCGTGACCCTCAAATAGAAGCGCATGAATATTTGGAATATGGGGAAGTGGATGAAGCAAGGAAAGTTTTAGAGATCGCTGTGTTAAAAGAGCCTTGGCGTAAAGAGTTACACATAGACTTACTTGAGATATATAAAGCATCTCGCGATGCAGACAACTGTGATGCAATGTATCGCCGGCTGGCTGATAAATTTATTCCTGACCATCACGCGTGGATACAAACGGCAAAACACATTCATCTGGCCACAGGAGATATAGATGGATAATCATACAAGGCCTGTAAAAATTGCGGCATTAGGCATGGAACAACGCACCTACAGTACGCTGCAATTATTTTTTCATGAACATTGCAAGGATAGCTACGTTCTGGTGGAAGAAAATTCTGCTGACATCAGCATAATAGATATGGATGGATTTCAGGCACACAGAATGCTGGAAGAACATAAAAAACATTACCCCAATCAACCTTCAATCCTGATTTCCCTCTCCCATGACAAAGCGTATGATGCGGTATATATTCGCAAGCCGATTATGCTAGAAGCTCTTTCCTCAGCCCTGCTCAAAGCAAAAGAACGATTACAGCAACCTGTTGCGAAAGTACCCGCCCCAGAAGTGCCTACTGTGGGAATAGCGCCACAGTTACAAATAGTTGCCAGCAATCCAGAAACAGTCACCCCGCTGTTACTGAATAACGTTGTTCATAACCCACATAAAATCGCAAGGCAGGAAAAATCAGCTTCCAAACATTTTAATCAATACCGATATTCAGCAAATTTTCTAACTGAAGACGCCGACCTGGAGCACATCAATACCAAACTGGCCGAGAACTTCAACCCCGACAATCCTATACAAATAGCCAAGTTTCAATACCAGCCTGAGCAAACGCTACAGGGATATTTTCAGCAAGCGTATTTCACTGCACTACAAAAACAACAAAACGTACTCTTAAAAGGGGTTTGGCGTCCAATAACCATACTTCACGAATCAAAACAATTAAGAGTTGAAAAAAACTTCCGCCATTTATATGCACTGTCTGGAATGCTTTTTGATAAATCCAACGTTTCGATCACCGTTCTGGATAATAACGTGGACTGTGAACCCGGCCTGCATGAAACAGTTTTACCGGCAGAGCCTTTTCTGTGGAAGTTAGCCATGCGCACATCACGCGGGCGTGTGCCAGCAAACACAAATTTCACCGCGCCCATCAAACTAATACGCTGGCCTAATTTTACACGGACAATCATCACGCCCCATGCACTTAGAATTGCCGCGTTATGGGCAAGACAACCAACATCCCTGATGGACACAGCGAGTTATTTAGCGGTTCCATTACAACATGTATTTATGTTTTATACCGCAGCCGTTTCACTGAATTTTGTAGCGCCGGTAATAACTGAAGAAAATCATTCAACCACTGCGCTACCGCCAGTCAAACGTCACCGATACCGGAAAATTTTTCAAAATTTACTTGAACGACTACGTAATAATTAATATTGCTCGTAGAACTAAAGTAATAAAACCCTATGACAAATTATAAAATAATATTCACGGGCCCTGTTGGTGCTGGAAAAACCACAGCGA
>Ga0256830_1000882_pt1 | contig 22228 bp, 14 predicted proteins | sample 128326metaG_FD_190537 | JGI IMG/M metagenome (GOLD analysis project Ga0256830, IMG submission 190537) | Hydrothermal vent microbial communities from Lau Basin, Pacific Ocean - 128-326 | ecosystem: Environmental > Aquatic > Marine > Hydrothermal vents | place: Pacific Ocean: Lau Basin | collected... | reverse complement strand
ATACCCGATCCCGGACGGCCCGGCGGCCGGCGCGGGGAGGCCCCGGCGACCGACCATGCCCCTCCTCATCGTCCTGATGGCGCTCCTGGCCTTTGGCCTTTCCCTGGCCGCCGCCGCCGCGGTGGAGGGCACGCGCCGGCGCTGGCGCGGGGTGCCGGCGCGCTCCGGCCTGAGCGGCCGGGAGCTGGCCACCGCCCTCCTGCGCCGGGACGGGCCTGCGGGAGCCCGCGCCGAGGCCGCCGAGGGCGCTGAGCGCTGCGCCTGGCGGCCTGGCGAGCGCCTCCTCCTCCTGCGGCCGGAGACGCGGGCCCGCGATCTGCCGGCCTGCGCCGCCGGGGTCCACGCTGCCGGGCACGCCCTGCTCGGCCGGGCCGGCCGGCTGGCCGCCCTGCTCGCCTGCCTGCAGTCCGGTTTCCTCTGGCCGGCCCTCGCCGCCTCCCTCCTCTTCTGGCCCGCCGCCCGCCTGCCCCTGGCCCTGGCCGCCCTGGCCGGCACTGCCTTCCAGGTCGTCCACCTCCTGCGCGTGGAGTGGCCCGCCAGCCGCCGCGGCGCCGAATCCCTGGCCGGCATCGGCGTCGTCGAGACTCCCGAGGAGGACCGCGGCTTCAAGGAACTCCTCCTCGCCGAGTCCCTGGCCTCCCTCGGCGACGCGGCCCTGGGGGCGCCGCGCCGGCTCCTGCGGCGGCCGGCGCCGTCCTAGACTCGCGCGCCATGGCCCTGCACCTCGATCTGAGCGGACTCTTCACGGTTGCGCCCGACGGCCGGGGGATCACCCCGGAGGACCTTCCGGCGAACGCACCGCGGGCCGCCGCCGCCCGCGGTCTCCTTGAGGAACAGGAGCCCGCCTGGCGCCGCCTGCACGCCGGCTCCGAGCACCGCGAGGCCTGTGCACGGCGCGCCGCCGAGATCCTGGAGCAGGGGGTGGACACCTTCCTGGTGCTCGGCATCGGCGGCTCCGCCCTCGGGGCCCGCGCCATGCTCGCAGCCCTCGCCCCCGTCTACCAGGACTGGGGAGCAGGGGAGCGCCCCCGGGTCCTGGTCCTGGACAGCGTGGACCCCGACTGGCTGGGCGAGGTCCTGGAGCGGCTGGATCCGGCCCGTACCCACGCCAACGTCATCAGCAAGTCGGGCGGCACCATCGAGACCTCGGCCCAGTTCCTCCTGGTCCACGACTGGCTGTGCCGCGGCCTGGGCTCCGCGGAGGCGGCGCGGCAGCGTTTCACGGTGACGACCGACCCCGAGAGCGGTGCCTTCCGCGCCCTCTGCGAGGCACAGGGCTTCGCTTCCCTTCCGGTTCCGCCGGGCGTCGGCGGCCGTTTCTCGGTGCTGTCGCCGGTCGGGCTCCTGGCCGCCGAGGTCGCCGGCCTGGACACGACCTCGCTCCTGGAGGGCGCGGCGCGCACCGACTCCCGCCTGCGCGAGGCGGCCCCCGAGGAGGACGCCGCTCTGCTCTACGCCCTGACCCACGTCCTCCTCCTGGAGCGTGGTTTCCCGGTCCACGTCCACTTCGCCTACGGCCACCGCATGCGATTCCTGGCCGACTGGTACCAGCAGCTCTGGGCCGAGTCCCTGGGCAAGCGCCTGGACCGTGAAGGCCGGGTGGTCCACACCGGACCGACGCCGGTGCGGGCGGTGGGGCCGACCGACCAGCACAGCCAGGTCCAGCTCTACGTCGAGGGCCCCGCCGACAAGGTCTTCACCTTCCTCAAACTGGGCCGCTTCGGCCGCAGCCTGGAGCTGCCCGAGCCCTTCGCCGACAGCCCCGCCTTCCGGCACCTGGGCGGCCGCAGCCTGAACGAGCTCATGGAAGCCGAGCGCCAGGGCACGGAATACGCCCTCCTGGAGGCCGGCCGCCCTTCCTGCGTCCTGGAGATGTGCCGCCTGGACGCCTTCCACGTCGGCCAGTACTTCCAGTTCCTGGAGGTGGCGACCGCCCTGGCCGGCCACCTGATGGGCATCGATCCCTTCGACCAGCCGGGGGTCGAGGCCGGCAAGAAGGCGGCCCTGGCCCTCATGGGCTGCTCCGGCTTCGAGGAGCTGGCCGAGCGCATCCGCGAGCGACGCGGTGAACGCCCGTCCCTGGTCCTGAGCTGCTGAGTCCGCCTCAGCCGCCGGACCGGCCGCCGGCCAGGAGATCCTGGTAGATGCAGTGGAAACCGGCCTCCTCGAGGAGGAGGCGGCGCAGTTCGCGGTGCCGGGCGCGGCGCACCTCCTCCCGGAACTCCTCCTCGCTCGCCGGCCGGCGCAGCGCGGCGACGTGGATCAGGGCCATGCCCTCGCGCACCCGCACCGGATCGGAGGTGGCGCCCTCCTCCAGGGCGAAGGCGGCGGCCGCCAGCGCCGGATCCTGGTCCTCGCCCCGGCGGTGGATCCAGCCGAGGCTGCCGCGCGCCCGGCGGCTCCGCTCGTCCTCGCTGTAGCGGGCGGCGAGTTCGGCGAAGGCCTCGGTGGAGACCGCTTCCTCCTTCCAGCGGCGGAGTTCCTCGGCCGCTTCCTCATGGCTCAGATCCAGGGGATCGGTCTTCTCGTCCACCGAGCGCAGGAGGATCCACAGGACCTGGCGGGACTCGCCGTAGCGTTCCTCGAGATCGCGCCGCTCTTCGGGGGAGAGGGCGTCGAACCAGGTGTCGTCCCAGCGCAGCGCCGCCAGCTGGCGCAGCAGGCAGGCGGTGCGGAACTGCTCGCCCTGGATCACGTCCTCGATCCGCGCCTGCTGCAGGGCCAGGAGCTGCTCGTAGCTCATGCCCATGCGGGCCCGGGTCTCGCGATCGCGCCAGGCGAGTTCGGCGGCGGCGACGCGGTCGTCCCAGGTCAGCCCGAGGGCGCGCGCCCGCTCGGGGACCAGTTCCTCCAGGACCCGGTCCTCGACCCGCGCCAGGAGCCGGCCGGGGGGCAGCATGCTGCGCAGGAGACGGCCCAGCTCTTCCTCAGTGATGCGGTAGGGACCGTGTTCGAAGGCCAGGCCCGGCGGCGGGCTCTCCGCTTCCTGCATGAGCTCGGCCAGGCGCTCACGGCTCCAGCGCCGCTGGTCCTCGGCGCTCACCGGCTGGCCCTCGGGGATCTCCAGGTCCTGGCGTGCCAGGGCCTCGTGGCGCAGGCTGCTGCGGAGCAGGGCGGTGAACTCCTCGAGATCCAGGCCGCGGCTCCGGAGCACCTGCTCCAGATCGAAGCCGTTGCTCCGGGCCTCGACGCGGACCCGTTCCAGGCGCTCGGCGACCGCGGCATCGGGGATGCGCAGACCGCGGCTCTCGGCCTCGCGGTCCACGAGCTGGATCTGCAGGAGATGCTCGATGCCCTCGACGCCGGCCGCCTGGCGGCGCGTGACGCGGCCGAGCCAGCGGTCGAAGACCGAGGCCCGGAGTTCGCCGCCCTCCCAGGTGGCGAGGACCGGGTCCTCGTCGGGGGCCGGGGACGTAGGCGCAGCCTGCGGGCACAGGCCCAGGAGCAGAGGGGCGAGGAGCGGCATGCCGGGCCGAGGATACTGCCCGGCCCGGGGCCCCTTCAGGCGGCGCGGCGGCCCTCGCCGCCGGCGGTCCGGGGCTCTGCCGCCGGACGGCGGTCCAGGACCAGGCTGCCGCGGCGGCTGCGCACGGTGATGCGGTCGCCGCGCCCGAACTCGCCGTCCAGGATCGCCGTCGCCAGGGGCTCCTCGACCAGGCGGTCCACGGCGCGCCGGATCTCCCGCGCCCCGTACTCCTCGGAGTAGCCGGCCTCGACCAGGGCCTGGAGGGTGTGTTCGGTCCAGCGCAGCTCGACGCCGGCCGTCTCCAGACGCGAGCGCAGGCGCTTCAACTGCATGTCGGCGATCAGGCAGCACTCCTGGCGGCCGAGGGCGCGGAACACCAGGATGTCGTCGATGCGGTTCAGGAGCTCGGGCTTGAAGTTGCGCCGCAAGGCCTCCTGGGTGAGGCTCTCGTAGTCGGCCTGGTCCAGACTCGATCCGCGCTCAAAGCCCATGCGCTCCGCCGCCCGCCGGTAGTCCTCGGTGCCGACGTTCGAGGTCATGAGGACCAGGGCGTGGCGGAAGCTCACGGTGTTGCCCTTGGAGTCCGTCAGCCGCCCCTCGTCGAGGATCTGCAGGAGCATGTTGTGCAGTTTCTCGTGCCCCTTCTCGATCTCGTCGAAGAGGACCACGGCGTGGGGATCGCGGAGCAGGGCCTCGGTCAGGGTCCCGCCTTCGTTGTGGCCGACGTAGCCCGGCGGGGCGCCGATGAGCTTGGCCGTCTCGTGGGGCAGGGCATACTCGCTGCAGTCGATGCGCACCAGATTCTCGGCTTCGTAGAGGTGCCGGGCCAGGGCCTTGCTCAGTTCGGTCTTGCCGGTGCCGGTGCGGCCGACCAGGAGGAAGGCGCCGATCGGGCGCTGCGGGTCCTGCAGGCCGCTCGCCGCCTTGCGCACGGCCCGGCAGACCCGCGCCACGGCGTGGTCCTGGCCGATGATCTCGCGCAGCAGCCGCCGTTCCAGGCGGCGTGCCCGTTCGCGGAAGCGCGTGCTTCGCTCCTCGTCCGGATCCAGGTCGTCCTCGGCCGGAAGCGCCACGGTGTGGATCTCCAGCTTCGGGTTGACGTCCACGCAGATCTGGTAGAGGAGGTCCTCGGCGGCGGCGGCGTCTTCGGGGTAGATCTGCTGCACTCGCGGCAGCACCACTTCGTCCAGGCCGACGACGCAGGCGCGGACCACGAGGCGCCGGTACTCGCGGCGGTCCGGCGGCCGGTCACGGCATTCGGGCGGCAGGCGCAGGGGCCCGTCGCCGGAAAGGACCCGCACACGGATGAAGCCGTCGATCAGATCGAAATACTTGTAGACGACGCCGGTCTCGGTCAGCACGGGGATCTCCGGTGGACTCGGGGGTTGGCAGGCGGCCGCCGCGCGGGAGGGTCGCGGGCGGTCCCTTCCCCTTTCGGCCGTCCCGCCGCCCGGCCTGAACCGCCGTCCCGCCTGCGGTCGCGGGCGCCTGCTCTGCGCGCTTCCGGCCGCTGCCGGAGCCGGCCTCCCCGCGGCTAGGATGGGCGGCCTCGTCATGGATTCCGAAACCCCCGTCGCCCCTGAGGATCAGGAATTCCTGGCCCTGCTGGTCCACCGCGGCTTCCTCCAGCGCGAGGACGCCCTGGCCATCCTGCAGGCGGCCCGGGAGCAGGGCTTCGAGGCGGCCCTCGAGGCGCGCACCGGCTGGGACGCCTCGCGGGTCGCCTACCTGCGCCGCACCCGAGGCCTGAGCGAGCCCGAGATCCCCGGCTACGAGATGCTCGGCAGGCTCGGCGCCGGCGGTACCTCCGAGGTCTTCGGTGCCCGGCGCAGGAAGGACTTTCGCAAGGTCGCCTTGAAGATCCTGCTGCCGCGCCTGGCCCTGGACCCGCCGGCCGTGCGCCGCTTCCTGGAGGAGGCGAAGATCCTGCAGCGCCTGCGCCACCCGAACATCGTCCGCGGCCATCGCGTCTTCCGCTTCCTCGGAACCTACGTCCTGGAGATGGACCTCGTGCCCGGCCGCCCCCTGGACCAGGTCCTGGAGGAGGACGGCCCGCTGGACGAGGAGAGCGCTCTCGGCGTCGTGCGCCAGGTGGCGCGGGCCCTGGAGGCCCTGCGCGAGGCCGGCCTCGTGCATCGCGACCTCAAGCCCGGGAACCTGATGATGGACGCCCAGGGCAAGGTGGTCCTGATCGACCTGGGCTTCGCCGGCCCCGGCCGCGACCTGGAGGCCCTGGAGGGCACGACCCTCGGCACCACCGCCTACATCGCTCCGGAGCAGGCACGCGGCGAGGAAGGCCTGGACGTGCGTGCCGACATCTATTCCCTGGGGGCGACCCTCTACCACCTGGTGGTGGGGCGGCTTCCCTTCGAGCGCTCCAGCGACGCCGAGATGATGCGCGCCCAGATCCTCGAACGCCTCGACGGCGCCGCCCTGAAGGAGGCCCCGATCTCGCCCTCGGTGCACTACTTCATCCAGAAGATGATGGCCAAGGACCGCGAGCTCCGCTATGCCTCGCCGGCCGCCCTGGCCGAGGAGATCGAGGCCCACGAAGAGGCCCGCCGGCGCCTGGGCTGAGCCTTGGAGTCGCCGCCCTTCTTCTTCGACTGCCACCGCTGCGGTCTCTGTTGCCGCGCCGGCCACGGCCGCGTCTGGCTGCGCGAGGAGGAGGTTCCGGCCCTGGCCCGGGAGCGGGGCCTGGAGGTCGAGGCCTTCGTCCGGCGCTTCCTGGTGCGGATCGGCGCGCGCCTGTCCGTGCGCGAGGAGGCCGACGGCCGTTGCGCCCTCCTGGAGGGCGAGGCCTGCTGCACGGTCTACCCGGCGCGGCCCGGGCAGTGCCGGAGCTTCCCCTTCTGGCCCTCGCTCCTGGCCGGCGGTCCGGCCCTGGAGGAGGCCGCCGAAGGCTGTCCGGGGATCCAGCGCCTGCCCGAGGGCGATCCGGAGCCCGGGCTCCGCGCCCTGGCCCGGCTTCTCGGGGGGGCGCCCGGGGGAAGCGCGCCCTGTCCTCTGGCCCGGGGCGCCGGGCGCCTGGAGGCCTCCGCCCTGGAGGCCGACCTCGCCTGCGCGGCCGGGGAGGGCCTCGCGAGCGCCGCCGGCGAGTCCGGAGACTGCCCCTTCCGGCGGGGCGTCGGTTGCCGCCTCGGTGCCTTCCGGCCCCTGGCCTGCCGCGGCCTCGATCCGGAGGCCCTCGACCCCCTGCGCCGTCGGCTCCAGGACCTGGCCGGGGAGCAGGGCTGGCCGCTCCGGGGCGGGCCCTGGCCGCGCTTGTTCCGCGACCGCCGCCGGGCCTGGGCGGCCCGGGGCGGCGCGCCGCCGGCGCCCGGTCCCGTAGGCTGAAGGGCGAGCCTCATGCGCCTGCCCCTCCCGTTCCTCCTGGCCCTGGCTGCCGGCGGTGCCGTCCTTTCCGCGCAGGAGGGCGAGCCGCGCACGGCGGTGGAGTGGAACGAGGCCGGCGCCCGGGCCCTCCAGGAGGGTCGCGTGCCCGAGGCGGTGGAGGCCTTCCGCCGCGCCCGGGCCCTGGCCCCCGGGGATCCGGTGCTCCGCCTGAACCTGGCCCGGGCCCTCGGCCACCGGGCCCGGGAGCTGGCCGCTGCCGGCCGTCTGGAGGAGGCCCTGCGCTCGGTCCGGGAGGGCCGGGCCCTGGACCGTGACGGCGGCAGCCTGGAGGTCCTGGAGGCGCGCTTCCACCTGCGCCTTGGCGACCGCGCCCGGGCGCGGGAGGTTCTGGATGCCGTGCTGCGGGAGTTCCCCGAACAGCCCGAGGCCCTGGCCCTGCGCGCCGAGGTCGCCTCCCTCGACGGCGACCCCGCCGCCGGCGTCGCCTTCCTGGAGCGGGCCGTCGCGGTCCGGCCCGGGGACACGGCCCTGCAGCAGCGCCTGGAGCGCCTGCGCGAGGAGGCCCGCGCCCTGGCCGGCTTCCTGACCGACGCCACCGCGCACTTCGACCTGCGCTACGACCCGCACCTTCCCTGGATCGTCGAACGTATCCCGCGGCTGGGTGCTCTTCTGGAGGAGGCCTTCCAGGCGGTGCACCGTTCCCTGGGCTTCGCGCCCGAGGACCGCATCGTCGTCCTGGTCCTGGACCGGGAGCGCTACGCCGGGGACGCGCCGGAATGGAGCGGCGGCCTCTACGACGGGCGCATCCGCCTGCCCCAGAGCCGGGAGGTCTTCGACGAGGCGGAACTCGCCTCGGCCCTGCGCCACGAGACCACCCACGCCGCCCTGCACCGGATCGGGCCGGCGGTGCCGGCCTGGCTGCACGAGGGCCTCGCCCAGGCGGTGGAGGGCCGAAGCGTCACGACGGCGCGCCGTCTCCTGCGCCGGGATCCCGGAGCCTGGCCCTCCCTCGGCGAACTCCGCGGCGGCTGGACGGCCTGGACCGACCGCCGGCGGGTCGAGGCGGCCTACGCCTATGCCCTGTCCCTGGCCTGGTTCCTGCAGGAGGAGTACGGAGCCAACGCCTGGTCCCTGCTCCTCGGCCAGCTCCGCAGGCGCGGCTTCGACGAGGCCTTTCCGGCGACCTTCGCCGCTTCCCTCGAGGCGGTGGACGTGCGCCATCGCCAGGCGCTGGCGGCCGGCGACTGAGGACCGCAGCGGCCGGCCGCCCCGCCTCCCGGCCGCTGCGGCCATTCCCGGGTAACCCGCCGTCGGGGAACCCGTCTCTCCGGGCGATGGATGCCCCGGCCATGACCTCGCGGCCCCTGCGCAGCTGGGAGGACGCCGAACTCCTGGAGGCGGTCCTGGGCCCCCTGCCCGATCCCGCCCGACGGGGGGCGCTTCGGCTGTTCCTGGAGGCCGGGGCGGCCGGCCTGGGTGGCCGCGACCCGGAGGAACTGGCCCTCCTCCACGATCTCGACGAACGGGCGGCGCTCGCCCTCGCTGCGGTCTGGGAACTCCAGCGCCGCTGGCGCCTGCGCCACGGCCCCGCTCCGGTGACCGTGCGCTCGGGGGCCGACGTGGCGGCCTGGCTGGAGCCCCGCCTCCTCGGCCGGACCGTGGAGAGCTTCTGGGTCCTGTGCCTCGACGCCCAGGGCGCCCTGATCCACGCCGAGGAGGTGAGCCAGGGCACCCTCACCGCGAGCCTGGTCCACCCGCGGGAGGTCTTCCACCCCGCCCTCTTGCGCCGGGCCGCCGCGGTGGTCGTGGCCCACAACCACCCTTCCGGGGACCCCACACCTTCCGAGGAGGACCGGGCGACGACGCGCCGCCTGCAGCGAGCCGGGCGCCTGCTCGGGATCGAAGTCCTCGATCACCTGGTCCTGGGCACGCGGGGCTACCGTTCCTTCCTCGAGGAGGGATGGCTCTAGGTCCCGGCCTGGACCAGGGCGGCGGCCAGGGGCCCGGCGGCCTCGACGCGCAGGATCAAGGGTCCCAGGGAGGCGAAGGGCAGGCCGAGCGCACGAAGCCGCTCCTCCTCCTCCGGTGTGAAGCCCCCTTCCGGACCGGCCAGGAAGGCCGGCTTGCCCAGGCGCGGCAGCAGGAGGGGGAGGGGCTCGCCTCCCGGGTGCAGGAGGACCGGCTCCCAGGAGGCGGCGCGCAGATCCGCGAGCACGGCGGCCAGGGGGCGGGCCTCCAGGTGGAGACGCGGCAGGTCCAGGCGCCGGCACTGTCCGGCCCGGGCCCGGGCCACGCGCAGGAGCCGTTCCCTGCGGCCCGGCCGCGGCGGTCCGGCCACGCTGCGCTCCCAGCGGATGATGTGGAGTTCCGTCACACCGGCCTCGGTGGCGCGGTCCACGAGCTCCTCGGCCCGCGTCCCCTTGGGCCAGGCCGAGGCCAGGGCCACCGGACGGAGGGCGGGCCCGGCGTCCACCTCGCCCTCCTCGAGGACCAGGCCCGAGCCGGGCTGCCAGCGGGCCCGGCGCGGGCGTCCCTGCGGCGGGACCAGGGTGAAGAGCTCGCCGGGCCGCGGACGCAGGGCGCGCAGGTGCCGGCCCAGGCCGGGCGGCGGCTCCCAGGGCCCGGCGGCCTCGGGAAGCTCGTCTTCGAGGTGGAGGAGGTGCATGCGGGAGGGCGTCACCGGAGGCCTGCGCCCGGCTATTGTCTCCGGTCCGCCGGAATCCGGGTCCGCTCCCAGGATTGCTAGACTGCGCGCCGCCGCCGCCGGATGGCAGCGGAGAAGGGGAGGGGCGCCCGGCGGTCTCTTCCCCGGTGGCATCCGTGGCACCCTCCTCCATGGCGCGATTCGAGATCCTGAGCGGCCCCGAAGCGGGACATGTGGTCGAACTGCCCCCCGGCCGACACCTGGCGGGGCGCCACGCCTCCGCCGCCCTGCGCCTGCAGGCCGCGGCGGTCTCGAGCCGCCATCTGGAGCTGGAGGTGGGCAAGGACGGCACTGTCCGCTTCCAGGATCTCGGCTCGACGAACGGCACCTGGGCCGGCGGCGTCAAGGTCGGCGCCGGCGAGTGGGCGCCGGGCGCCGAGCTGCGCCTCGGCGACGTGCGCGTCCGCCTCCTGGACCCGGCGGGAAGGACCGCCGCGGTTCCGGCCGGGGATCGGGAGGTCGGGGAGATCTCCCTGGAGGAGGAACCGCTCTCGACCACCCTGGAGATCCCCGAGGAGGAGGGCGAGGTCCTGGCCGACGCCGATCTCCACCGCCGCGCCCTGGAGGAGACCCTCCAGGGGGGACGGCGGGGCGGCCGCTGGCTTCCCCTGCTCTTCGTCCTGCTCCTGGCCGCTGCCGGCGGCGTCTTCTTCCTCCTGCGCGCGGGCGGCGGCGAGGGCGGGGTCCGGCTCCGCGGCCCCCGTGGCGAGGCTGAGGCCCGGGGCCCGCGGGACCTCCTGCAGGGGGCGGGGGCCTTCGATGCGGAAGCGGCCGAGGCCTGGGTGCTCGGTGCCGGCCTGCGCTTCGGCCCGGGCCGCCTGGAGAACCCCGGCGAGGGCTGGCGGGAGGCGCGTCTCGCCCGCGTGCTCCTGCCGCCGGCCGCGGGCGGGATCGCCTTCGAGGCGCAGACCACCGCGCTCCGCGCCTGGCCGCTCCTGGAGTGGGGGCGGGAGGAGGGGGGCCCGGTCGCGGGCCTCCTCGTCGGCGCTGCCCTGGGTTCCGGGCCGGTGCGTCTGGCTGTCCCGTCCGAGGCCGCCTGGCTGCGCCTCGTCCTCCTGCTCCAGGGGAGCGGGAGCCTGAGCGGTCTCCTGGCCACCGAAGCCGAGGCCGCCCCCGTCGAGGAAGGCCGGCACGAGGACCACGCCTGGCGCCGGCAGGGCGGCAACCTCCTCCTCCTGGACCGCGACGGCGAGGCCCTGCTCCAGGTCGCGGCCTCCTCCTCCGGCTGGAAGGAGGCCGAAGGTGGCTTCCGCCTGGATCTGGAGACCGGCGGCTGGGCGCTGGTCCTCGCCGGCCCGCGGGTTCGCGAGGCCGGGCCGGCCCTGGTGCGCAGCGAGGGCGGCCCCCAGGCCCCGGTCCCGGGTCTGCGTCTGGAGGCGAGCCCGGGCCTGATCCTCGGTGGCGGCTCGCGCCACTTCTGGCTCGGCCTTGAACCGGCCGGTCCCCTGAGCAGCAGCGAGGGGCGCCTGCGCCTGGGACCGGTGGCCCGGGCCACGGTCCTGGATCTGCGCTGGGATCTGTCCGCGGCCTTCGGCCTCGCCTCGCGCCTGGCCCGGGAACTGGAGAACGCCGCTCGAGCCGGCGACAGCCGGGGTGTGCTGGAGGTCTCCGCCCGGCTGCTCCGTGACCATCCCCTGGATCCGGAGGACGTGGAGCGGGCTCTGGAACTCCGGCGCCAGGTGCTGGACGAGGGGCAGCGCGCCCTGGAGGCCCTGCGTCTGGAGGCCGCCGAGGCCCTGTTCCTGAACGCGACGCGTTCCATGGAGGAGCTGGCCGCACGTGCCCGCGAACTGGCGGAGCGCCTGCCGGGCACCCTGGTGGCCGCCTCCGCCGAGGAGCTGGCCGGCGACCTGCAGCGGCGCGCCGCCGAATCCGGGGCCGAACGCCGGGAGCGCGCCCGGGCCTACCGCGAGCGCCTGCGTGCCGCCCTGGAACGCAGCTACCCGGGAATCGCCGCCTGGATCGCGGCGCGGGACGGGGAGGAGACGCCATGAAGAAGCAGGGAAGCGGACTCGAGGCCGGCCGCGGGGCGGTGCGTCTCCTGAGCCTGCGCCTGAACCGTTCCGGCGGTGTCACCGCCACCGGCTACCACGAGCTGGAGGTCGAGCCCGGCGAGCCGCCCCTCGAGGCCGCCAGCGCCCTCAACGGCCTGCGCCGCCGGCCGGCGCCGCTGCGCATCGGGCTGGGCGGCAGCGAGGCCATGCTCCGCTACCTGCCGGTACCGCCGGTCGAGGACTGGCGCCTGGAGCGTCTCATGGAGTTCGAGGTGCGCGAGATCGAGGCCCGCAGCGGTTCCTCCCTCGCCACCTCCTACAACCTGCTGCCGGTCCCCAAGGAACTCGACGAGGACGACACCATCCTCCTGGCCCTGGCCCGGGAGGACCTCCTCGAGGAGTGGATGCAGGCCCTGGACCGCCTGCCGGTGCAGGGCTTCACCCCGAATCCGGTCGCCCTCTACAACGCCTGGCTGGCCCTGGGCGACCACGAATCCTCGACCACGCTCCTCGCCTGCGTGGGCGAAGGCGGCCTGGACCTGGCCCTGGTGCACGGGCCCCAGCTCTACTTCGCCCGGTCGGTCACGGCCGGTCTCGAGAAGGCGCCGGCGACCCTGGCCCGGGCCCTGAGGACGGACGAGACGCGGGCCCGCCGGCTCCTGGATCGCCACCTCGATCTGCGCGCCGGGGCCGGGCAGCGCCTGTCGGCGGAGGCGGACCGCGTCACCCGCGCCGTCCTGCCCCTCTACGAGCCGGTGCCGACCCTCCTGCAAGGCATGGTCACCCTGTGCAAGGCCCAGGCGCGTCTGCGCGACCTGGAGCTGGACCGGGTGCTGGTGACCGGCGAGGGGGCACGGACCCGCGGCCTCCTGGACTTCCTGCAGGCACGCCTCCGGGTGCCGGTGGAGATCTGGGACCCTGTGGCCCTGGTGGATCCCTCCGGCCTGCCGGCCGAGCGCGCCGCCGACCTGGAGGCAGCGGGCCCGGCGGCGACCCTGAGCCTCGGTCTTGCTCTCAGCGCCGCTGATCCCGATCTCTACGCCCTCGAGATCCTGCCCGAGGCGGCGCGCCGCAAGCGCGAGTTCCGCGAACGCGGGGTCTTCGCCTGGGCCAGCGCCGCCCTCGCCGCCGCCTTCCTCGCCTGGAGCGGCTTCCACCAGGCGGGAATCGCCGGCCAGGCGAAGAGTGCCGCCGCCGCCGCCCGCCGCGCCGCCTCCGCCCTGGAACTCAGCGACCAGCAGGGCCGCGACCTCCTTCAGCAGCGCGCCGAGCTCGAGCGCCTCGTCCAGGAACTGGAGACCCGCCATGGCCTGCGCCGCACCGCCGGTGAGCTCCTGGCCTTCCTGCGCGCGGAGCTTCCGGGCAACCTCTGGGTCCAGACCTGCCAGCTGCGCCTGGAGGAGGGCCCCGACTGGGGCTACGACAAGGAAGTCGAGGTTCCGGTCTTCCTGGCCTCGGGCCGCGGCGAGAACCGCGAACGCAACGCCTCGGCGGTCTTCGCGGAGTTCAGCGAGCGCCTCGCCGCTCTCCTGCCGGCGGGGGAACAGGGCATCCTCGTGAACTCGATCCCCGGGCGGCAGCTGGAGTGGACGCTGCGCACCCACCTCCTGGCGCCGCCGGCCGGCGGGGAGGAGCTGCGATGAACCTCGACGCCTTCTGGCAGACGCACCGCCGCTTCCTCATCGCCGTCGGCTGTGGCTTCCTGGTCTTCCTGATCGCCCGGCTCCTGATCGGCGCCACCGTCGGAGCGGACATCACCTCCGCCGAAGCCGCCATCCGCCGCTCCAACGCCACCCTGCGCCGCGGCGGCTTCGGGCAGCCGCAAGTGGCGCAGCTGCGGGGCCAGGTGGAGGAGCTTCGGGAGCGCGCCCGCGAGCTGGCGGCGCGCAGCCTGCCGCCCTGGCGCGAGGAGTTCCGCCCGCCGGCCGGTCAGCAGGCGCGGCCTTTCTACATCGCCTTTACCGGCAGCCGGCGCTCGGAGCTCGTCGGTTACGCCCTGCGCAACGGCCTGGAGGTGGACGAGCGCCTGGGCCTGCCGACGATCAGCCCCGACGACACCCCGACCCTCGAGAAGGCCCTGCGCGGGTTCGATCTCGTGGACCGCCTGGTGCGCCTCGCGGTCGAACTCGACCTGCGCGCCCTGGAGGATATCGAGATCCTGGTGCGCAGCGGCCGCCGTGCCCGGGCCCGCGAGGGTGATCTCCTGGACCTGACGCCCGTGACCCTCGAGGTCACCCTGGACGAGGACCGGATCGATCCCCTCCTCGACCGTCTCGCCACCGCCGACCCGCCCTTCGGTCTCGCGGCCTTCCAGCTCCTGCCGCCGGACCGGCGGCGCAAGGAGCGGACCCTGCAGCTCGAGTTCCAGGTCGGCCGCATTCCGCCGGCGCTCCTCGGCGAGGAGGAAGCCCAGCCGTGAAGCGCGAACAGGTCCTCCTGGTCCTGACCCTCCTGGTCCTGGCCTGGATGGTGCGCGGCGAACTGGCCCGCGAGGCGCCGCGGGCAACGCGACCGCGCTTCCAGCCGGTGCCTCCCCTGGAGCTGGGGCCGGTGGACGCCTGGCCGGTCCTCGAGCACTCCCCGGCGCGCCGCGACGTCTTCCGTGAGCCCACGGAGATCGAAGCCCTGCCGCCCCTGGATCTGCCGCTGCCGCCGGTGCCGGAGATGGCGCGGCTTCTGCCGCCGCCGGTCCCCGACAGCGGCCCGGCGCGCTGGAGCGACCATCTCCTCCAGTGGCCGGAGGCGCCGCCCGGGGAGGCCGGGGAGGCCGTGGACCTGGACTTCGAGGATGCGGGGCTCGGCGCCGGAGACTCCTTCGAGGAGGCGGAGGCGGCGGACCCCGTCGGCCTCGACGGCGCCCAGGAGGAGGACTACGCCCGCCTCTACGACCGGGTGGACCTGGAGGGTTCCTTCCGGCCGCTCTGGGGCTGGATCCTGAACGAGGACCGTTTCGACCGGGCTGCGGCCCTGGCGCGAGGCCAGGTGGATCTGGTCTTCCAGGAGGTGGATCCGCGTACCGGCCAGCCGCGCTTCGAGCCGCGGCCCATCGCCGCCGACGCCTACACCCGGGCGGTCCTGGCCGACACCCTGCGCAACCGCATCGAACTGGCGCGCCGCGCCCTGCCGGACAACGCCGGTGCCTTCCCGGAGCGCGAGGACCTCGTGCGCTGGCTGCTCCAGGTCGGCAACGAGGAGCCCCTGGCCTACGACTACGCCGTCCAGGCGGCCGTGCGCGGCGTCGAACTCTCGCCCGAGGCCCTGGACGCCTGGCTGCTCCTCGGCGAGGCCTGGGAGCGAACCTTCCGCCTCGACGAGGCCTTCGCCCTCTACGCCTTCCTGGCCGGCGAAGAGCTGCCCGGTCCGGCGCCGGAGCTGCCGGTGCAGCCGGAGCCCGGACGCTTCCGGCACGCTTCGGCGCCGCGCGTGCGCATGGCCTCGATCCTCCTGGCCTTCGGTCTGCGCGAGGACGCCGCCACCATGCTGCGCCGCGCCCTGGAGCTCGGCGACGGGGATCCGCGCGCCTACGCCCTGCTCGGCGAGCTCCTCCTGGAAGAGGATCCCAGTGAGGCCCTCGGCCTTCTGGAGCGCGCCTACGGTTCGCCGGCCCTGGACCGTGCCTCGGAGACCGGCCTGGGCCTGGGCGTCGCCCTGGGCACCGTCCACCTGGCCCTGGGCCACTGGGACGACGCCGAACGGGTCTTCCGCCAGACCGGCAACGCCGCCGGGCTGGTCGCCGGCGCCCGGGAGATCCCGGAAGGGGCCGTGGACGCAGCCTGCGGCCTGGCGGCGGCGGCCTACCTGCGCGGCGACTTCAGCGCCGCCCTGGCGCGGGTCGAGGAATTCCTGGCCATCGCCGGACCGCACCGCAAGCTCCTCTACCTCCGGGGCATCGCCGGGGCCGCCGCCGGCAGTCCCCTGGGGGAGGTGGCGCGGGACCTGCGGGCGGCCGCCGCGGTCTCGCCCCTGGATGCCGCCCTGCCGCTGGCGGCGCTCTCCTTCTGGCTGGACGTCAAGGCTCGGGCCGTGGGGGACGAGGCCCTGCGCGAGGAGGCGGGGGTCCTTCTCGACCAGGCTCTGGAGCTCGATCCGGGCCTGCCCTGGGCGGTCGCCTGGCGGGCGCGTTTCGCCCTCGACGACGACAACCTCGAGGCCGCGCGCGAGGACCTGCGCCGCTTCATCCAGGATCATCCGGACTGTGCTGCCGCCTTGATGGAGCTCGGCTGGATCCTGCATCGCGAGGAGCGCTACGACACCGCCGAGGTGGCCCTGCGCCGCGCCGAACAGGAGGCTCCGCGCCACGCCGACCTGGTCCTGCGCCGCGGGCTGAACCTCCTGAAGACCGGGGACCTGGATCTCGCCCGGGAGGTCCTGGCCCGTGCCCTGAGCCTGGATCCGGGCCTCGCGGCGGCCAGCAACGGCATCGCCTGGGCGCACTATGCCGAGGGTGACGTCACCGGCGCGCGTGCGGAGTTCGCCCAGGTGATGGATGAACTGCGCACCACCCCTGACAACCCCCAGTACCGTTACGCCGAGCTCTGGAGCCGGCGCATCGAGGCCCACTCCAGGCTGGTGCGCTGGGTGGACCGCTTCGAGGGACGGCTCCTGCGGCCGGTCTGGAACGCCATCGACGACCTCTCCGGCGGTGTGGAGCCGCGGGTCTTCGACGGCGCCCTGCGCATCGAGGGGGAGCAGGAGCCCGGCCGGACCCGGGTCTTCCGGCGCATCCGCGCCATCGACTTCCAGTCCGCCGCCGCCACCCTCACCGTCGGCTCCGGCCATCAAGGCAAGGCCGGCCTCATGCTGAGCCTCGAACGGCGGCGCGGCGCCCCGACCTGGCTGATCCAGATCGAGCGCCAGCGCAACGGCGAGGTCACCGTGTACGGGCGCCAGGGAGCCCGGGAGTTCCCGGAACCCGAGGAGCAGCGCACCGGCATCCGTGTGTCCGCGGGCCAGCCCCTGCGCGTGTCCTTCGTCCTCGATCGTGAGCCGGAGATCCCGGTCCTGCACGTCCGCGTGGACGGACGCGAGGTCTTCCAGGGTGAGGTCCCGACCCTGCGCTCCACCAGCGGCGACCTCACGATCTCGGTCTACAGCGAGACCGCCAACGTGTTCCCGGTCCAGGTTCTCCTCGACGACTTCGAACTGGTCTACAGCCAGCCGTGAGCCCCGTTCCCGCCTTCCGCCGCCCGGTCTCCGGCTTCACCTTGCTGGAGATCATGGTCGTCCTCCTGATCCTGTCCTTCCTGGTGACCTTCCTGATCACCGGAGGCATGGACATCTTCAGGACCGCCGACCGGGCCGAGACCGAGAACCGCATCCACCAGCTGGCCTCGATGATCGAGACCTGGCGGACGCGCGAAGGCCAGTATCCCGACGACCGCCTGCCGCCGGGCTTGGCCGGCAATACCGTGAACGCCTCCTCCGAGGCTCTGTTCCTGGCCTTCTTCGATCCCGGCTACCGCGGGCAGCGGCCGGACCCGGACTGGCTCGTGAACACGGACAGGGACGAGACCATCAAGAACCACACGATCCTCGACAGTCGCGAGCTCTTCGAGATCGGCGACGCCTGGGGCAACCCCATCGCCTACTTCGAGAGCCTGCACTACACCGACGGCGTGCAGAGCCTGCGCGCCGGCGTGGACGGTGAAGAGGGTGGGGATCTGTGGGAGCAGGAGGTGCGGGCGCGCCAGGACCAGCGCACCGGCGCCTGGGAGAACGAGGGCGGATTCCAGCTGATCTCCGCCGGACCCGACGGCGCGTTCGGGACGGAAGACGACATCGCCAACTTCGGCCGATGAGGCGGAGCGCGCGGCCCCGGACGCCCCGACGCGGCGAGGACCGGGCCGCCTTCACCCTCATCGAGCTGTTCCTGGTCCTCCTGGTCCTGGGGGTCGTGGTCGGCCTCACCGTGTTCCGTGTGGACCGCTCCGATCCGGGTGCCCGCGGCCTGCGCTCGGCGGTCGAGGCCTTTCTCGAGTCCAGCCGCTCGCGGGCGCGGCTCCAGGGCGAGGCGGTCCTGGTGCGCCTGGAGCCCGGTCCGGCGGAGCAGGACCCCCTGGAGCTCGTGCGCTACGTCTGGCGTCCGGTCCTGGAGACCGGCTTCGAAGCGCGCTACGCCGCCCGCCAGGGTCTGCAGCTCCAGGACCCCGCGCGTCTCGGCCCGCCGGGCCGCGTCGGCACCGGTCTGGACCTCTCCGCGGGCGGCAATGTCCTGCTGGCGGGACGCGGTGGCCTCCTGGACTCGCCCGAGGGGCTGGTCGTCGAGTTCGACTGGCTGGAGAACGAGGCTTCGAGCGGCCGTCTGCTGGAATGGGAGGGCATGCTCAGCCTGCGCAAGAACCGCGACCGCTTGTCCCTGGTGGCCTGGATCGGCAGCCGCGAGGAGGAGCGCTATCAGCCGGTCAGCCTGGACAGCGAGGACGGTGCCCTGGAGCCGGGTGTCTGGCAGCGCATCCGCTGCGAGATCGCCGACGGCTTCCTGGTCCTGGCCGTGGACGGCCGCGAGGTCGGCCGCCGCGAGGTGGGGGAGGGCAGGCTGGCGCCGGGCCGGGAGGCGCCGCTCCTGGGCGACCCCTCGGGAGCGGTCCTCGGGCACGCCGACGAGTTCGTGGTCCTGGCTCGCCGTCGGGAGCCCGGGCCGGAAATGGAGGTGGACGTGCGTGCCCTCTTCACCCCGCCCGAGATCTTCTTCGATCGTTTCGGCCGTCTCGATCCCGGCCGCCACCCGGAGCCCGTGCGGGTGGTCCTCGAGGAGTTCGGCCAGGAGGCGGGCTCCTTCCTGGTCGGCCGCTTCGGCCAGGAGTTCGACCCGGAGGCGCAGCCATGAGGAACGGCCGCCGCGGTTCGGCCCTGGTCATCGTGCTGCTTGCCCTGGGGATGCTGCTCTCCCTCGGCATCCCCTTCCTCCTTGCCAGCCGTGCGCGTCACGAGGCCTCCCTCGGACTCTTCGCCCGCGGCCAGGCCCGGGTCGCCGTGGCGTCTGCCGAGGAGTTCGCCCGTTCCTGGGAGGAACAGAGCCACCCGGGCGTGGACCCGACCCCGTGGTACGACAGCGCCGACGAGTACGATCCCGCCGGCGCCGGCGTCCTGCCCCAGGCCCTGGGCGGCGACTGGGAGCTCAGCGACCAGGACTGGGGGCTGGAGGTGGAGAACCTCCAGGCGCGCATCAGCCTGGCCTCGGCCAGCCTGACCACCCTCCAGAACCTGCTCCATCCCTGCCTCATCACCGAGGAGGTGGACTACCGCGCCACCGAGATCCCGGTGACCTCGACCGAGGGCTTCCCGGACGAGGGCCGGATCCTGATCGGCACGCGCTGGTTCGGCTACGGCGGCCGCACTGCCACCGCCTTCACCGAGATCGAGCCGCCCCTGGAGGAGGAGGTCCCCGAGGATCCGACGAACCCCCGCTTCCGCCGCGGCACCTCGGTCATCGACCCGCGTACCTTCAACCTGGTGATCGCACGTCTGCGCGCCGGCGAGCAGGCGCCGCCGGAGTTCCTCGGCGACCTCCTGAGCCAGGATCCGACGGGGACCGGAACCTGGGGGCTCCCGGAGCGGAGGATCCTCGAGCGCTTCACCTGGTACCACACCGGCGCCCACGGCGAGGAGGGCTGGCAGCCAGCGGTCTGGATGGGGCGTCCGATGAACCCGGACTTCCCCGAGATCCTGAACGTCACCGATGGCTCGGCCCTGGCCAAGGGCACGGTGGTCCGCCTGCTCGAGGAGAGCGGAGCGCGGATGGACAACCTGGTGCTCTCGGAGGGCGGCCTGCAGCTGCAGCTGGCCCTGCCCTTGAGCAGCGACTTCCAGCCCTACACCACGCGCATCTATCCCCTGGTCCGGGAGCCGGTGGACGTCAACGCCGCCGCCCCCGAAGTCCTCGAGGCGCTCCTCACCGGCCTGCGCCTGCGCGGCTGGCCGGGGCTGCCCCGCGAGGTGGATCGCATCACCCTGCCCGGTGGTTTCCGCCGCTCGTGGATGACGCCGCGCCTGGCCCGGGAGGTGGCGCGTGAGATCGTCCGCCGCCGGCCGCTGCAGGGGCCGGAGGACCTCTGGGAGCGGGTCCTGGTGCCCCTGCAGGCCGCCGGTGTCCTGAACGGCATCCAGGCCCGGGCCATCTTCCTGAACAGCATCGACCCGAACAGCGCCTGGCTGGCCCAGAGCACCATGCCCTTCACCTACCGCAGCGGGGACCGCTACCTGCAGCGGGTCGAGGCAGCGGTACGTTCGCGGCTGGGCAGCACCTTGTCCCGCGCGGGGGCGCTGGCCGAGCACCGGGTGGCGCCGGAACTGCCCCTGCTGCGGCTGGCCGAGAGCCAGGAGGACTGGGAGGTCCTGGCGCGCTACGGCCGCGGCTTCCACGGCACCCTGAGCCTGCCCTGGAACCTCGGCAGCTTCGGCGGCCACCACACCGGCGTCGAGACCGCCCTGGCCCTGCGCACCGGCATCGCGATCCGTGCCGGCATCGCCCGTCCGGCCGGTCCCGAGCGTGCCAGCGAGGGCCAGGTCATGCCGGAGTTTGCCCGCGAACCGGACCTCACCGGGCCGAACAGCCGCGGCTTCACCGAGCACTTCGACTTCGAACCGAGGCCGGAGGGCTGGGACGTGAGAGAGCAGGGCCCCTGGATCCGGCCTCTCGCCGGCCCCGACTCCTGGGGCATCGCCGACGTGGAGGCGTTCAGCAGTCACAACCCGGTCTCCATCCAGGGCTGGTTCCGGGCCCAGGCCGGCTTCCAGAACGCCGCCCTCTTCGATCTCGCCGGCCTGGACGCCTTCCGCGGCCGTCTGTCCCTCGCTTTCGAGCAGGGACAGCTGGTTCTGCGCCTGTGGGGCAACGCCGGTGACGACCCCGCCGATGAGGACGGTCTCGATCAGGCCATCACCCTGCGCGTGGATCCGGCAGAGTATTCCTTCCAGGACCGCTGGTTCCACGCCGGCGCGCTCCTGCGGGCCGAGTCCTTTGGCGGCGTCCAGCTCCTGGTGGACGGGGTCCCGCGCGGCAAGACCGACGGTTTCACCTGGCTGACCCAGGCGGTGCCGGCCTGGGTGCCCGGGAATCCCGACGGGGAGCTGCGAGTCGAATCCACGGCAGGGTTTCCCGCACGCGGCGTCCTCCTGGTGGGCGAGGAGGTAATGGAGTACTCCTCCAAGACCGCGACCTCCTTTGTCCTGGAACGCGTGGCCGGCGCCGACGGCTACCTGGGGGGACGGGCCGCCCGCGAGCCGAACGACCTGGAGGCGGCCGCCCTGGATACCGAGCACCCTTCGGGAGCCGGAGTGCGTCTCTACGGCTACTCCGCGCCCCTGGCCTCGGACATCCCGCCGGGCGGCGGCACCCTCAGCGGCAACCTCGGCCCCTGGTCCATCGCCGTTGCCGTCCAGGGACCCGAGGTCATCCAGGCGCGGGCCCTGGACGGCCAGACCTTCGAGGTCGGAGACGGCATTCCCTGCAGCTATGTCGGGCCGGTGGAGCTGGCCGCCGCCGTGGCCGAGGATCCCTACTACGCGGAAGCCTTCCAGGACAACGGCGGCTACGCGCTGCTCTTCCAGCCGCGCATCAACTGGTTCGACACCGAGGGCTGCCCGATCGGCGGCTTGGAGATCATCCGCTACGGCAGGCGCAGCGGCACCACCCTGGAGATCCTGGAGCGCGGCATCGATTCCGACAACGTCCGCAACGGCTACCCGGACTGGAACGGCGCGCCCTCGAGTTTCGTGACCGAGTGGCGGCCGTACATCGTCTGGGCCAACGGAACGCCCCTGGCCGAGGACCCGTCCATGCGCGTGTTCCTGATTCCCATCTCGGTGGGGGGCAACGGCGTGGACGACGTGCGCTACCTGCCGGCTCTGGACCGCTCGGAGTTCGTCCAGATCACCACCGACGGCGACAGCGGCCTCACCGAGTGGGTGCGCTACGACCGGATCCTCCAGGGCCACTTCCTGCGTGACGACGGCGGTGCCATCCGTTCCCTGATCAATGCCATGGGCCTGGTCGAGGAGCAGGGCCTGGACGAGTTCCTGACTCCGCCGGACCGGGGGGGCGGGCCGCGGCACTCGGTCCTGCGGCCGCCGGCGGTCCTGCCCCTGCAGGAACCCGGCGGCACCGAGATCACCAAGCAGTTCGTGCGCACCATCGGCCAGCCGGTCGAGGATCGCAACCCGGGCCTCGAGTTCATCGCCGACGCCTTCCAGTTCCGCGGCGTCATGAACACTTTCGACCACGCGCAGACCGCGGGGGCGCGCTTCGTGCCCGTGTTCCACACCGCCCGGGCCTTTGGCGCCTTCGGCGGCTACCCGGGCCGCAAGGACCGGGTGGCTGTCCTGGTTCCGGGGGAGACCGGCGCCCCGGCCTGGTACACGGTGGAGTGGGCGGCGGTCGAGCGCCAGGACGGGCGTCTCTCCGCCACCCACACCTATGTCGCCTTCCAGGAGACCCCGGGCCAGCCTTTCGTCGGCAACGCGAATCCCGACGTCCTGCAGAACGGCAACGACGTGCGCACCATGGTGCGCCTCGTCAAGTTTCCCTCCGGCGAGCGGCCCATGGGCATGGACCGGCTGGCCATGGGCGGGGACGTCGCCGGCCTGCTGCCGCCCTGGCCCGGTTTCGTGGACGAATTCGGGGTGCACAATCCCGGCGGCATGGGCAGCTTCAGCAACCAGACCGCCCGCGGCCGCTTCATCCTCGACGCGGACCTGAGCGAGAGCGAGCAGAACGTCTTCCGCCTCAAC
>Ga0256830_1000881_pt1 | contig 22232 bp, 18 predicted proteins | sample 128326metaG_FD_190537 | JGI IMG/M metagenome (GOLD analysis project Ga0256830, IMG submission 190537) | Hydrothermal vent microbial communities from Lau Basin, Pacific Ocean - 128-326 | ecosystem: Environmental > Aquatic > Marine > Hydrothermal vents | place: Pacific Ocean: Lau Basin | collected... | reverse complement strand
GCGATATAACCGAGTAGACAGAGTGCTCCAGCATAAATGTCTTATCTCCCACACCAAGAGCCAGTGCGCCGCCGCTTCCTCCTTCTCCTATTATGAAAACCAGGATAGGGGTTTTTATCAGTGCCATCTCGTAGAGGTTTCTAGCTATTGCCTCGGCTTGCCCACGTTCTTCCGCCGTGATTCCCGGAAAAGCTCCGGGTGTATCTATAAATGTAATAATGGGCAGTCCGAATTTTTCCGCAAGCCGCATTATTCTTAAAGCCTTTCTGTATCCTTCCGGATGAGCCTGCCCGAAATTCCTGTATATACGCTCACGTGTATCGCGACCTTTCTGGTGTCCGATGACAGCCACTCTTGTTCCATCAAGCATTGCCATGCCTGCCACAATGGCTGGGTCGTCCGAGAATTTTCTGTCGCCATGCAGCTCATGGAACCCTTCCATGAGATTATTGATATAGTCAAGTGTATACGGACGGTCAGGATGTCGTGCAATCAGGGTCCGCTGCCATGGAGTGAGCTTGCCGTATACGGTCCTGCGCATATCCTTTAATTTTCTGTTCAGACGTTCTATGTCACGACTGAGATCAACCCCCTTACTATTGGACAGACCATGAAGTTCTCCTATCTGTCTTTCGAGTTCGGCGATAGGTTTTTCAAATTCCAGATAAAACGGCATAATTACTCCATTTGGCAAAAGGCTAAGCACTAAGGGAACAAAAGGATTATTCCTTGGTTTTCAGCCATTTTCTCTAAGTTCTATCTTTTCCGTTTCCGATCAGATGTACGGTTTCTTTACCCAACACTTCCTCAACAGCCCTGACCATGTCCATAGAGGGTCTAACTTCGATGCGGGTCGAAAGCAGTGTTTCCCATGCGCCTGGAATCAGCAGTCTGAGATATAACGGACAGCCACCTTCGTAATGCTCCAAGGTAGTCTTGAGTCGCTTTAGGTCTTCTTCTGAAAAGACCGAAGCGTTCACCCTGCATTCGACTTTCGATGCCTTTACCTCCCCCAGTGGAGTTAAACTCTTTGCAATCACCTTGTAGCCTGTTTCTGATTTGTCGATATGACCATTTACCAGTATGGGAATATCCGAGTGTATTAGGCCGGATGCCTCACCATAATGGCCCGGGAAAACTATTACCTCTACACTGCCTGTAAGATCTTCCAGGGTAAAGGCTGCCATTTTGTCGCCTTTTTTGGTAATAATCACCTTGACCGCGGTTACTATACCGCCTATAGAGACGTTTTCCTTATCTGAAAGCTCTGTAAGTCCGCTTGCCGAGGTTGATGTAAAGCGTTTGATTTCCCCGGCGTATTTTTCGAGTGGATGGCCGGTTATGTAAAAACCCAAAGCCTCTTTTTCGTAGCGAAGAAGGGTTTTGTCGTCCCACTCGTCAACATCAGGCCTGATTTCTACGATGGGTTCGTTGTCGAAGAAACTGGCTTGGCCTATAATCCGGTTTTTTTGAGTCCTGGCCGCTTCCTCCAGGGCCTGGTCCAGCATAAGCATTATCTCTGCCCGTTTATAGCCTAGCGAGTCAAAGGCTCCGGCACGAACCAGGCTCTCAATAACCTTGCGGTTTACCTTTCGAAGCTCGATTTTGTTGCAGAAGTCGCTAAGACTTTCAAAGTCGCCTTTGCTCTTTCTGGCCTCTATAATCGACTCGATTGCAGCGGAGCCGACCCCTTTTACACCTTCAAGTCCAAACCTGATGATCTTATCGACAACCGTAAACTCCCGGCCGCTTTTATTGATGTCAGGCGGAAGAATGGCAATGTTCATCTCCCGGCATTCATTAATATATTTGGCCACCTTGTCTGTGTTGTCCATATCGCAGCTTAAAAGAGCCGTCATGAACTCTACCGGGTAGTTGGCCTTCAGGTAGGATGTCTGGTAAGCGATAAGGGCGTATGCGGCGGAATGTGATTTATTGAAACCGTAGCCGGCAAAGTAGGCGATGGTCTCGAATATATCAGCCGCTTTTTTCTCCGGTATTTTGTTTTCTTTGCAGCCTTTCAGAAAGAGATCTTTCTGCTTCTCAACAAGTTCCGGCTTCTTTTTCCCCATGGCTTTTCTAAGGTCGTCCGCTTGTGCCATGGAGAATCCAGCCAGCTTGTTGGCTATTTGCATAACCTGTTCCTGGTAGAGAATAACACCATATGTTTCTTTCAGGATATCTTCGAGTTCAGGAGTTTTATACTCGACTTTGCGTTGCCCTTTTTTTCTTTTAATAAAATCATCCACCATTCCGCTTCCAAGCGGGCCTGGCCTGTACAGGGCGACAAGAGCAATTATGTCTTCAAATACCTCGGGCTTCAGCTTTACAAGTATCTCCCGCATTCCCGAACTTTCCAGCTGGAACACGCCACTGGTGTGGCCGGATGCGAGAAGTTCATAGCTTTTTTGATCGTTCAGGGGCAGTTTTCCTACAGAAAAAAAGCCGTTTTCGAAACCCGGGGCATCCTTGGAATACGCTCCCTCGCTTATGAATTTTTCGGTTTTATCGATAACAGTCAGTGTCTTTAAGCCCAGAAAGTCGAACTTCAAAAGCCCGAGACTTTCGACCGATCCCATATCGAACTGGGTTAAAACAGCCTGGTCGTCAGGTGCCTTGTAAAGCGGAAGGTATTCGGTAAGAGGTTCCGGCGATATAACAACTCCGGCTGCGTGAGTGGAGGCGTGACGGGTAAGTCCCTCAAGCTTGCGTGCCACGTTTATCAGATCACGTATCGTTTCGTTTTCATCATAAAGATCCTTGAGCTTGGGTTCTTTCTCAAGCGCGTCTTTGAGCTTGATTTTAAGAATGCTCGGAACCAGCTTGGCTACACGGTCCACTTCGGCGTACTGTATGTCCATTACACGCCCGACATCCCGTATTACCGCCCGGGCCGCCATTGTGCCGAAGGTGATTATCTGGGCCACATGGTCGCTTCCGTACTTTTTTGTCACATAATCTATGACTTTCCCACGTTTGTCCATACAGAAGTCGACATCGATGTCAGGCATGCTTTTTCTTGCAGGATTTAGAAAACGTTCGAACAGAAGGTTGTACTTTAGTGGATCAAGATCCGTGATTCTAAGACAGTAGGCAACAAGGCTGCCTGCCGCAGAGCCACGTCCGGGCCCTACAGGCACATCCATTTTTCTTGCCTCGTTTATGAAATCCCAGACTATAAGAAAGTAGCCCGGAAATCCCATATCATCGATAATTTCGAGCTCTTTGTTCAACCTGTCCAGGTACTCAGTAGGAGGCTCGCCTCCTTGAAACCTGGATTTAAGTCCATCTTCAGCAAGTTCCCTTAGGTAAGAGGAAAGAGTATATCCATCCGGCACATCGTATTTGGGAAGATGAAACCGTCCGAATTCAAACTCAAAATTGCAGCGTTCGGCAATAGCCCTGGTGTTTCGTACGGCATCCGGAAAATCCTTGAACTCCTCCTCCATCTGGTCTGGAGACTTAAAATAAAACTCCTCTGTCGAGAACTTTAGCCTATTGTCATCATTTATTGTTTTTCCGGTTTGTATACAGATCAATGCATCATGAGCCCTGGCGTCATCCTTTGACAGGTAGTGGCAGTCATTGGTCGCCACAACAGGTATGTGAAGCTCTTCCGAGAGGTCCATGAGCATCCGGTTAACCTCTTCCTGCTCATCTATCCCGTTTTTCTGTACCTCAAAATAAAAATTTTCAGGTCCAAGAATATGCTTGTAATCCAGGGCCGCCTTTCTCGCCTCATCGACTTTACCCTTTAAAAGCAGGTTCGGAACCTCGCCTTTCAAGCAGGCGGACATTCCTATAAGTCCTCCGCTGTACTGGGACAAGAGATCTTTGTCTATCCTGGGGCGATAGTAGAATCCTTCAAGGTAGGCTGCCGAGACAAGTCTTGAGAGGTTTTTGTATCCGTCCGAGTCTTTTACAAGCAGAATAAGGTGATAGGAGGCGCCTTTACTGTCCTTGAACCGGCGGTCTAAACGGGTTGTGGGGGAAATATAGACTTCACAGCCTATTATTGGCTTGATTCCGGCCTTACGGGCTTTCTGAAAGAAGTCTACTGCTCCAAACAGGTTGCCGTGATCAGTAACCGCAACAGCCGGCATCTTGAACTCTGCCGCTGTTGACAGCAGGTCGTCAATGCGTATGGCCCCGTCAAGCAGGCTGTATTGTGAATGTAAGTGAAGTGGAACGAATTCAGAATGCATTCATATATATTACCCTAAGAGATCCATAAATTTTTACTTTGAGACTGCTTTATCCATAATACATTGGCTCTAATTCTATGAAACCTGTTGCAAGTTGCTTTTCCTGTCCAGACAGCTTGGCGATTTATGTTCTAAAATACCGGACATGTAACTTATTTGCGGAGTGACGAAACAAATTCAAATGAATGTGAATGAATTTACAAATGAAGTGGCTAGATGCATGTTGATAGGAGAGATCTTTTTATCCATTATGACCAAATTTACGAACAAATGAGCTTATTCGGCTTGGCAGCCAAGTTTACCTGTTTAGTGATAATGTATGACTTGACAAAAAAATACAGGAGCAGATGAGTTATGAGCATTAAAATTGAAAGTATACGCCTTAAGAACTTCAAGGTTTTCAAGAATGTCACCATACGAGATATTCCACGAATGTGCGTGGTTGTCGGCGCGAACGGCTCTGGAAAATCGACTTTGTTTGACGTCTTCGGTTTCCTTCGTGATTCTCTGACGGACAATGTGCAGGTTGCCTTAAGCAAACGTGGCGGTTTTAAGGAGGTCAGGACTCGGGATGCGGACGGGCCCATCGAGATAGAGCTGAAATTCCGGTTTCGTATGACTACTAAAACTACGAAAAAAAGGCCGCTGGCAACGTATGTGCTCGCCATCAATGAGAGAAACGGGCAAGTCATTATTGAACGAGAAGAACTCCGCTATCGCCGGGGCAGTCATGGTCAGCCGTGGAAGTTTTTAGCGTTTTACAATGGCGCGGGCGAAGCCGTTACCAACGAGTTCGATGATGTGGATGACGAATCGAAACTCTCACGAGAAAAACAGACGTTGGCGAAACCGAATATTCTTGCGATCAAGGGTCTGGCACAATTTCAACGCTATCCGGCGGTTATGGCGCTTGGTCAGATGATAGAAAACTGGCATGTTTCCGACTTTCATATCAGCTCTGCCAGGAACTTACCAGACGCGGGTTACGCTGAACATTTATCCCGAGAAGGTGAAAACCTTGCTTTGGTTACACAATACCTTTACGAACACAAGAGAGATGTGTTTAATAATATCTTAAAAAAGCTGGCCGAGCGCGTACCCGGTATTTCAAAAGTAGAGGCCAAGACTTCGGAGGAAGGTAGAGTCCTATTACGTTTTCAGGACGGCGCGTTTAAAGACCCGTTTCTAGCCCGTTATGTCTCTGACGGTACTATCAAGATGTTTGCTTACCTTGTGCTTCTCTATGACCCCACCCCCCATCCTCTGCTTTGCGTGGAAGAACCGGAAAATCAGCTTTATCCTAATCTCCTGTATGAATTGGCTGAAGAATTCAGTGCCTATGCGTACAAAGGAAGCCAGGTTTTTATATCCACCCATTCCCCCGACTTTCTCAATGCTGTCGGGTTGGATAGCGTTTTCTGGCTGGTTAAAAACAAAGAAAGCGGGGTGACGCATGTCAAACGCGCGAAAGACGACGAACAGATTGCAGCATTCATGGCAGAGGGTGACAAGATGGGCTACCTGTGGAAGCAGGGTTTTTTTGAAGGAGTTGATCCTCTATGAGGAGGCTTGTTGTTTTTACAGAAGAAATGTCCGCAAAAGTCATGCTTGAGTCACTATTACCGCGTCTGTTGCCGCAGGTGATCCATATTCAGTGTGTCGCTTTTGAAGGCAAGCAGGATCTGGAGAAACAATTGTCAATAAAATTGAAGGGCTGGAGAACTCCAGATACCCACTTCGTTATCCTGAGAGATCAAGACAGTGGTGACTGTCATGATATTAAAAGGAACCTTAAAAGTATTTGCGATGCGTCAAACAAACCGGATGTATTAATTCGTATCGCATGTCGTGAACTGGAAAGCTGGTATTTTGGAGACTTGGCTGCCGTGGAGACCGGCCTGGAAATAGACGGATTAACCACTCTTCAAACAAAAGCGCAGTATCGTGACCCGGATAATATCGTTAACCCTGCTACTGAACTGAAAAAAATCACGGAGAATCGTTATCAAAAAATTTCAGGCTCCCGCGTTATTGGAAAGCACTTGTCCCTTGAGAATGCACGCTCGAGGAGTTTTCGGAATTTCATAAACGGGATTCGCAGGATCATAGTCTCCGGCAATAATTAAGAACAGCGAATGCCAAGCAACATGAGTAAAATCAAACTAAAGGAGTGGATATGACAGAGCCAACAATCATCTGCCCCAACTGCAAGACGGAAATCAAGCTCACCGAGTCTCTGGCGGCGCCCCTGATCAAGGACACCCGCCGGCAGTTCGAGAAGCAGCTCGCGCAGAAAGACAGCTACATTGCCCAGCGTGAACAGGCTATTCGTGAAAAGGAAAAGCAGTTGGCCCAGACCAAGAGCAAACTCGATGAGCAGGTAGCCGTCCGAGTTGAAGAGCAGCTGAAAGAGGATCGCGCAAGAATTTCAACCGAGGAGGCCAAAAAAGCAAAACTGGCGGTATCAACCGAGCTGGAGCAGAAGGCACGAGAATTGGCTGATTTGGAGGAAGTGCTTAAAATACGCGATGAGAAGCTTGCGGAAGCACAGAAGGCGCAGGCCGGGCTGATCAGGAAACAACGCGAACTGGATGATGCCAGGCGTGAGATGGATTTGACCATCGAAAAACGTGTGCAGGAAGCCTTAACGGCAACCCGCGAGCAGGCGAAAAAAGAGGCTGAAGAAGGACTTAAACTAAAGGTTGCCGAAAAAGACCAGACAATTGCTTCTATGCAGAAAAAGATAGAAGAACTCAAGCAGCGCGCAGAGCAAGGCTCGCAGCAATTACAGGGTGAAGTACAGGAACTGGAGCTTGAGGACCTGTTGCGCAGCAAGTTCCCGTTCGATACCATCGAGCCGGTTCCCAAGGGTGAATTCGGGGGCGATGTTGTGCAGCGTGTTATGAGTGCAAACGGACAGCACAGCGGTACGATCCTGTGGGAATCCAAGCGCACCAAGAACTGGAGTGATACCTGGTTACCAAAGCTGCGCAAGGATCAGCGCACTGCAAAAGCCGAGATTGCCGTTATAATCAGCCAGGCATTGCCGAAAGATGTTGAGACCTTTGAAACACTCGACGGTGTCTGGGTGACCCACCCACGTTCTGCCTTACCCGTGGCGGCAATACTACGTCAGTCACTGATTGAGGTGTCATTGGCCCGGAAGGCCAGCGAAGGCCAGCAAACCAAGACGGAGATGATTTACCAGTACCTCACCGGTCCGCGGTTCCGTCAGCGTGTAGAAGCCATTGTCGAGGCGTTTTCCACAATGCAGGGCGATCTCGACAAGGAAAAAAAGGCGATCATGAAACAATGGGCCAAGCGGGACGAGCAGATCAATCGCGTGATGCAGGCAACGGTCGGAATGTACGGGGATTTGCAGGGCATTGCGGGCAAAACGTTGCAGGAGATTGAGGGGCTTAGTTTAGCCGCGCTGGAGGGGCCGGATAGCAATGAGGAGGATTGACACAATGCAACTATACTGTTTCCCACTCTATATTAAAATGCGAGAAGAATTTTGTTGTGCATAAAGTGGAAGGCTATAACAGTTTGTTCCGGCGAGACAAAGACGGAACTCAAAGTGTTACAGTAAAAACAATAAAATGCTTCAGTAATCCGTTATGCTTTTAATGCTTAAATGGAACGGAAACCTTGAAGCTATATTTAATTAGCAATGCCCATAAAAATACGGCGAACACAAACACTTCCTGCGTTCGCCGTATTTAAAAACTATAGACTGGTTAGATTAGGCTATTTTTCGAGTAAACAGAAACCGACGTCGTCCCTTCCATATGAGTGTGCATTTGAGTGATTGCTTCTGATCGTTTGATCATATGCATGTAGAACTACCACATAACCACAGGGTATCATATCATCAACTTTAAGCTTCCAGACTCTTCCAGGACTTACGGCTTCTGTACGGCCTGTTGTCATGCTGCCAGTAGACGATGACAGTGTTCCTGGAGTAAGTGGTGCAGGAGGCGATATGCTTGAAGGTAGTGTCCGTAACGTGAATCCGGCAAAATGGGTATCGGTTGCTATGAATTTGCCTGTAATTTCAGCAGTATCTCCTTTAACAAAAGTTTTACAGGCTCCGCCGTCCAGGGAGATCTCCGCATGTGCCTCGATGTTATCCAGATGAATTTTATACCATGGTGAAACTTCAACAGTTGAATCGGGTCTTACCCGTTCAAGCATTATTTCCCACATTCCATTGTTGCTGCCAGAACGCCACCAGCCAAGCATATGATCCTGGTTATCGAAAACGTCAGCATAATTAACAAAACCGGATACAGGATCTGGTGTTATTAATGTTGGCGGGTTTGAGCCTTTTGTGATCAGGAATTTGGTTTTCACAATTTTTTCAGCTCCGGGGTTACCAAACGGCCTTACTTTAAGACGGTACTTTCCATCATTGAACTGTTTGCCTACGATGTACATTGTACCTCCGAAGGGACACTCGTTAGAACCGGCGCCCCAGTAGTCGGCTAACGAGCCCGAGGGCATTACCTGTGCGCCGACTTTTGTCTTGCCGTTACCTATATAATCGATCTGAGAAACAGAAACACCACCGATGCGTTCAATTAAGGTTTTTGGCGCAGCAGGTTTGATCTGCACATGGGCATCCAGCCGATTGCCGTAATGACGAAGGTTGTTAGGGTCTGTTGTTGATGGAGGTTGATTCCACGAAAGGACGGCGCGGATACGACCTATTTTGGGTTTTGAACAGTGCCGGCGGACCTCATCCAAATCAACAGGTAAAAATGCAGTGTAACTTAGCCCGTCAGCAGGGATGCCGGGTATGTCGTGGGTGTTGACTTCAACAGTGTCCAGGTAGGTCCAGTTGCAGGTGTTGTCCCAGTCCGCCCAGAAGGCCACGTACTCCTTACTTCCGGACTTGCATAAACCACCGCTGTAACCTGCCGATTTTTTAATTGTAAATGTGGCTTCCAGCCAATCACGGTTGGGGTTAAGGCCAACACAATAAAGCTCTTCATAAGAGGTATTGGCGGCAGTCTTGGACAAAAGATCCACTGCTTTACCCAGGTCCAGCTTCAGCCCCTTCCATTCGGCAAGGGTGGTGGAAATCAAGCCCGGGTCTGGAAGTGATGTTTCGGAAATCATTTTCAGGGTGGAATAACCAAAGCGTTGGGGTTCCACCTTTACACCTGCACTTTTGATGAAATTCTTGGATGTATAGAGTTTTGCGAGCTCAGGAAACTCAACAGGTGGAGGTCCCGGAATATCAATTGGTGCCAGTTCGGGAAGCTCCGGCAGTTTATCTAAAACGCCAATGTATTCGGACTTGACAAAATCCACCGGTATGTTCGTCAACCAAGGTTTTGGCTTTATCTGGATATGCCGTTCCATTACATTGCCCCATATTGGTACCCAGTCTGGATCGCTACCAGCCGGTATGATCTCCCATGAAAGAATCGCGCGTACTTTCGGCAATACCGGGTTAACGCAGGTTTTCTTCTTGTCTTTTGGGTCAATTTTAATAGAAACGATATATGAAAGCGGTTTATTCGGCTTATCGGCGCAGTCGTCGGCGTTGGGCAGATCCCAAACCTTAACCCCAGCAAGTCCTGCATCTTCCCATCCGTCACCATCAGCATAATCTATATAAAAACGGACATGCTCCATTGAGCCGGCGCTACACTGGTTTCCGTTGTAGCCGTATGGTAGTTTTACCTGGATAGTCGCTGATAGAATATTTGTGTCTGGATTAAAGCCGATACAGGTTATCTCTTCGTATTTCTTGCTATTTGATACGTCTGATACAGGGTCATATTCGCTATCAGGGGCATTGCCAAAGTAGTTGGGATTACTTGCAAGGAGTGTTTTAAATTGCCTGCGTTCCAGCTCTGGAACATTAAAAATATAACCAAGTCCAAGCTTTTCAGCGGTAACAGGTCCAACAACGCCATCAGCTTTAAGCTTAGTGGCTTCCTGGTACTTAATAACAGCTTTTTTCGTTTTTCCGCCGTAAGTTCCGTCGATGGAACCTAAGGGAAAGTCCAGTTCAAACAACCTTTTCTGGAGATTTAGAACTAAATCTCCCTTTGCACCACTTTTAATGCTCATAGTTTCATCCTCTCTTTTTTGAATTTTAGCAGGCATTACTGTCTTGCTTTACAGACGATATTTTTACCAATTTGAGGCTGACGTTGCTTTTAAGTTTTTACACGAGCACTAAATAGCTTGCAGAACAAGTTTTTATCCCTTTTTCAAGGTGACTTTTTCAAGTCGAACAGGGAGGTTGAGACCTGGTTTAGTTGGGTTTTAGTAGAAAAAATATTTGCTGTTATTTTGCATCATTATTTAATGCTACACTTAGTTTAATATTTTTATTGGCAATATCCTGGATTTCAATTGTTTTTGCGCCCAATGGTTTCCCGTCTTTATACAGTGGAACAATCAGTGTCCATTCAACCGGTCCGGAAGGTTTCACCATGCTGTATGGTGAGTTAGCGTTTTCAGGATTTTCAATTTCTATATCATTAAGCGGATTGGTTACAGTAAAGCTGGCTGTTTCTTGGCCTATAATCGTTATTTTCCAACCTTCGTTTCTTTCTTCCGTTTGCCTTGCAAAAACCTTTGGAGCAAAACTGTTTACCAGTTTAACTGAGCGAAGTTCTATGCTTTTTGCAGTACCTTCGGACGCATTAATTACGAGGTCCACAACGGCTACCTGTTGTTCTTTGTTCGGCTTAATAACCTGTTGCTCTTCACCCGCAGTGGTAAGCAATTTTGGTGTTTTGACTTCAACCTGTGTGGCGAGTTGGGCAAAAGCAGTTGATGTGATAAGCGAGAAGACCAAAAACAGCATAAGTTCTATATGTTTGTTATACCTTTTCATCTGACCCTTCCTTATGTTTTATAGATTTTTGTTATATCTGAGTTTGATTTTAATTTATGGCCTATTCCAGTTGTTTGGTGCAAACACTGATGGTGTCCCAACACTGGGTGAGCCTACGCTATCAAGCACATCCTCTGCTATGAACCAGTCACCACGCCCCATTTCAAAAACAGTTGAACCACCGCTGATCATAATCTCATTATTTGAATAACTGCCTTCCGATCTCCACCAAGTGGTTCCATTGGAGGCATTCAGCGGTATGCAGTTTCTCCATGCTGCATTATCGGGGTCGCTGTTACATGTCGCACTTGTGCTGTACATGACAGGGGGCTTGTGTCTGTATCCACCATCGCAACAGTACTCGTCAGGCAGATCAAATAACGCATGAGAAGACTCATGCACAACTGTACGGAAACTGGTTGGTTCCGAGGTCGCTTTTCGTCCCCAGCGACAGTCTCTTAGGGGGTTTGTATGAAGCAGCAAAACAAGGTCTGCAAATGCTGCATCAGTGTTCACCTGGGCGGGCCATGTCACCGATGGGCAGATTCCACTGGTAGGTGCTGCTACTGATCCGGTAACGTTCATATAGTAATAATTAAATTTAGCCAAATTTATATAGTAAGCCTGATTTTCCCAGTAGGACGATTCTATCAACTCTTCAAGGTCATCAAGAAAAGCCTGCCGGTTGGCCAGTACTGACATGTCACCATAGGATGTATCAGGTACAAAAACAATATTAAGCGCATTGTCCGGGTTGGACTGTATCTCTAACAATGAAAAAACTGATGAACCGGGACTGATTGGTGTATCTGTAGGGTTGGCTACAAAATTAAGATCACAGGCTGATAGAGACAAAGAAAGTAATACTAATAGAAATTTCGCGAATCTACAGTAATGCATGGATTCCTCCTGTTTTTTGTGATAAGAACTTTTTTGGTTTAGAACTGAAAAACTATAGCTTCATTAGTGGAACCAAAATCGTCATAAAGAAGCTTTTTATCATGTTTATGGAGTTCAAGGTAGCACACATCTTATCATAAGTCAAGAAGTTTTATTGCTAAGTTATTAAGTAAGATTTTCCCAGTAAATTTTTCTTTTCAGGTTTTGTCTAATCATAGCTACCACGATCTTCCACCTGAGATAACACTTAAAAACTTCGGAGCAATCATTTTTAAGGTAACATAAGACATGATAGAAACCGAAATCACAGCTAACGGAACAATAAAATACAGTGCTAAAATAGTTATATCAGAATTAGGGGTTATGAGTTTGTAGCTCAGCTTTCTAAAGATCCCCAAAGTTGGCTCATGCACTGCAAAAACAAAGAAACTGCAGCCTGATGTCCATAGTAGAAATGATTTAAGAGTTTTAATTTTTAGTACTAGTTTGCTGATATAAAGAGCAGATGCCATACCAAACAAGATTCCGATTCGGTTAATGTATCCGTTTAACTCATTTTCTCTGGTCAAAGCAAGAAGCACTAATATTGCTATATATATAGAAATGAAAATATTTCCATATCTATCAAAAGCAAAAATGTTTTGCCCTGAAAAAGCAAAAAACGCACCTAGACAGAAAAATAGTGACGCAGCAGGTGATGGCATGTAGATCGGCCATATCAGAAAAAACCATAATAACCCAAGAAGACCAAGGAAGGGTATCGGAACTGTTCTGAATATAAGTTGCAGCAGAGGAACCAATAAGACCATTATCATTAAATCTCTTATAAACCAGAACTGATATGAAATAGGAAACCTGTTAATGCCCAGCAACGCGTTAAAATAATCAAAAACTTCAAAAGAATAGATTTGCCTGTTTTGTCCGGAAAAATATATTTGGACAGCAGGTATCGACTCTGCAATAACCAGTAGTAACAGTGTTAATGAATTCCAAAAAAGAAACGGAATCAGCAGTGAATGTACACGCCTTGAAAGTTTTCTTATGTAATTATCTAAAGACCACTCAAAATTAAGAAAAAATAAATATCCGGAAATCAGGAAAAACAGAGGCACTGAAATCCTGGTTATTCTCTTTGAAATAAGGTACTGGATGAGATCAGAAAGACCTTCTGATCGTGATATTTCTGTAGTTGTTTCTATATTGCCTGCATATGCATGAAGAAAGACAACCCCTACAATAAGAGGAAAGCGTAATAAATTTAATCTTTCAGAAGAAACATGGTCTAATTTCATAGGATAAATAAACTCATTTTATTTGCACAATCAATATAGAACAGCAAGTGTTCAGGGTCTTGTTTGCATTGCCTTTCTATAAGCCCCCAAGATTATCAAACATCTGCGTTTCTATAGACACTTCAGGCTCAGGCAGATAAATATTCTAACACGCCTTGCTTTGCATAGTATTTAAACAGGTCACTCTTTTAAAGGCAGAACATAAAACAAAACAGCAAAGTATTGTAGGATGCTTGCGGCAAAAACGAACAAATGCCAGATCAGGTGGTTCCAGGGAATCCGTTTAATCCCGTAGAAAAGCAGGCCAAGTGTGTAAAGCAGACCTCCGGATAGAAGCAGCTTAAATCCGGTGGGATGAAGAGCTGTGGTAAGAGGTTTTAAAACTATAACAACAAGCCATCCCATTGCAACGTATATAACCCCGGATAAGAAAGCGAACCTGCCTGTCAGAAATACTTTAAAAATCACACCCAGGACACACATTCCCCATACGAGACCGAACAGTATCCATCCCCATCGTCCATGAAGGGTGACAAGAGTGAATGGTGTATAGGTGCCGGCAATAAGAAAAAAAATGGACGAGTGATCCAGTATCTGAAATATATGTTTTATCTTTGGTCCCTGAAAGGCATGGTAAAGGGTGGAACTCAAGTATAATATAATTAATGAGCTGCCATAGACAGCACTGCTTATCAAGTGTCTGGCATTACCGAAAAGAGCGCTGTAAACAAGCAATACAACCAATCCGGCAACGCTCAGAATCGCTCCTAGCCCGTGCGTGATCGAATGGGCTATCTCTTCCGCAGTTGTATATTCTTTCCCAGGCTTACTGATTGATTTTTCCATACTAATAATAATACCCAAAAATACTAAACTATTGTTAATTGCCGGTGTGATTAATAGACAGCTCACCGCGACAACTTATCTCTTAAACTCCTGATAGACTACCTTAAATTAACCGGTGCCGGGGCACCGCATCCCGGTTATAGTTATGTAGCTTTGTTTAACCAAGCGTGGCTATAATAGAAACAACGAGACTAAGGCAAGGAGCTGTAACCGAAATGAGTAAGGGCGAAATTTTAATTGTTGATGATGAAGAGGATATATTAGAGTTGATAAGTTATAACCTTTCCAGGGAAGGCTATAAAGTGTTCTCTGTTTCTTCGGGAGAAGATGCCCTGGAAAAGGCAGGTTCGGAATCTCCAGACCTGATTGTTCTCGACCTGATGCTTCCCGGGCTGGACGGCCTGGAAACCTGCAAACTGCTCAAAAACAGTCAAAAAACCGGCCAGATCCCTATTGTAATGTTAACTGCAAAGGGTGAAGAGGCCGACATTGTAACAGGCTTGGAACTGGGCGCGGATGACTACGTTACAAAGCCGTTCAGCCCACGTATTCTGACTGCCAGAGTCAAGGCTGTTCTTCGACGGAGTAAAGAGGAAAAAACTTCTCACACGGAAGACACTCTTATCATAGACGATCTCTATATCCATACGGGCAGACACGAAGTGAAAGTCAAAGACAAAACAGTTGATCTGACATCCACGGAGTTTCGTCTGCTATGCTTCCTGGCACGGAAACCCGGGTGGGTTTTTACCAGATACCAGATTGTAGATGCCCTGCGTGGAAAAGATTATTATGTGACCGACCGTTCCATAGATGTTCAGGTTGTTGGACTACGAAAAAAACTTGGTTCTGTTGGAAAATATATAGAAACAGTACGCGGGGTGGGATACAGGTTTAAAGATCTGTAACAGTAACAAGGTTGGTGGCAAAAAAACAAATCTTTCCGACAAAAGTTTCAGAATATTTATTTAATGTCCGTCCCGTACAACACTACTTATTTTTCGATTCCTGTCCTGGCTTTAACTGCGTTTTGATAGTAGTGTTTTATTTCACGCATTTCCGTAACCAAATCGGCTTTGTCAATTACTTGCTGATCAGCTCCACGCCCGGTTATTACCAGCTCCACTCCGTTTGGTTTTGTCTCTATGAGTTCAACCAGGTTTTTTGTTTCGATAAGACCATAAGAAGCAGCGACATTAGCCTCATCCAGTATTACCAGTTGGTATTGACCTGAACAAAGGGCTTCGGCCGCTTCCTTGAGTCCAAGCCGGGCCATGCTGATATCTTCCTCTGCGGGCTTTCCTCTGACAAACCTGCCCGAGCCGTACTGCCTTGTACTGACCTGCTCCGGAAACCTTTTAAAGGCGATCAGTTCACTGGAGCCGCTCTTAAGAAACTGGGCCATAAAAACATTCAGGCCCGCGCCCAGGGCACGAATCGCCAGGCCAAGGGCCGCCGTGGTTTTGCCTTTACCGTTTCCGGTGTATACATGGACATAGCCTTTTTTTATCATACTTGTTTTACAAATCGTTTAATTAATTCCCGCCTGGCTTCACCCACTGTCAATGGTATGCGGTCAAATGAAATTCCGTCTTTGTGTTTCAGTTTGTGAATGAGTTCAGCGATCTGCGGAAGACGGAGTTTTACGCTATCCATTTCTTCCGGCGCATTAAAGACTTGTTCAGGAGTCCCTTGTCGGTGAATTCTTCCTCTGCTCAGGATAACTAGGTTATTCAGAAAAAGCGGAACAAGATCAACGCTGTGAGTGGCCATTAAAATAGTGGTGTTTCCGTTGCTGTTAAGTTTTTTAAGAAGTTTCATCATTTTGTACTCGCCCATGGGGTCCAGACCAGCAGTGGGTTCGTCCATAAGAAGAATGCGGTGTCCCATGGCAAGAAGCCCGGCTATGCAGGCACGTTTCTTCTGGCCGAAACTCAAGTGATGAATAGATTTTCCAGCAAGGCCGTCAAGTTCTACATCAGATAAAGCCTGCTCTACACGCGCCGCCACTTCTTCTTTATTAAAGCCCATGTTTGTGGGGCCAAATGCAACATCCTCTATTAGGGTTCCGGCAAAAAGCTGGTCGTCTGGATTCTGGAAAACAAGCCCCATCCTGCTGTATATCTCACGGGGCGAGAGCTTTTTTACATCTTTTCCTTCTATAAATACAAAACCCTTAAAATTTCTTATTATGCCGTCCAGGCACTGAAGCAATGTTGTTTTTCCTGATCCGTTTGCACCCAGTATACCGATAAAATCTCCCTCCTCCACTGCCAGGTTCACCCCTTTTAAAGCATCTGAACCGTCGGCGTATGTATAGGAGAGCCCTTGCGCCTCTATGACCTTCAAGGCGCCACTCCTTCCACTATGAGGAAATAGAGGCTGATGACAACGACTGACAATACCGCCCATGCAACTTCGCGGGGCTCTGTCTCATTGTCTTGCTGATAATGAAATCTACCGGTATATCCGCGTTGAACCATGGCTGTTGTCGTTGTCATGCTCTGATCCAGTGCACGGAGTATGACCGAGCCGGTAAGTGTCCCGAAAGAGCGAAGTCCTCGTAAAACTCCTACATAGCCAAGACGGTTTTTCTGCGATTTATATATAACCTGGGCGTCATCCATGAGAACGAAGATGTACCGGTATGCAAGCATAAAAATATCCATCAGGGTTTTTGGCACCCTGAGCCATGAAAGAGCGGATAACAGTTTTATAAAAGGAGTGGTCAAACCAAGAATAACAAGAAGTGAAACAGAGGCAAGAACTCGTGACCCAATCAGGGCGCCCTCGATCAGTCCCTGGCTTGTGACCGTAAGTCTCCACCCGAAAGCCGGGAGTGTCAGCAGGACATCGTTTCCGGAAGAAAAAGCCTTTAGAATAAAAATAACGAAAGCGATAAAGGCGGGTTCCGAGAACCTGTGTATATATTGTTTAAGAGGCACTTTGCTCCAGGTGGCCGCGATCAGGCATAGAAGAATAACTGATACCGGAAAGATGATACCGTTAGACATCAAAACTAGAATCAACATGGAGGCGGTGGTCAGGAGTTTTACCCTGGCGTTTACCCCGTGGAGGTTGTTTTTCTGGTCGGTTACTGTTTCATGAAGATGATGCATCAAAGTGGTTTGCCCGTATCAGTGCCGGCAGTTCGGGTTTTAATATGACCCGTATCTGTTTTTGTGCATGTTTTGAATTTAACTTTTTTACCTCCCTCGATCAGAACCCTCCAGTAGTATCCGCATATAAAACCGCCTAAGGTTCCACCCAGAAGAAAGACAAAAAGAAGCAGGTCTCCCTGATCGGTATTGATTAGTGGATCAACCGGCTCTCTTCCATAGGCTGCAGCATACTTTGCAACCACCGTCTCATCAACGCCAAGCCAGTTCTCCTTTGTTTCATGATTATTATCAGCCATGAAGGCATGTAAGATAAACAGACCGGTTGAAGCTAAAATGAAAAACAGAAGAAGAGCCAATGTTGTTTTTCTTCCTGTTTTTATCATGCTGATGCCTCCAGGTCATCCAATTCTGCCTGTTTAAGGATCTTGAACTTTACAAGTATGTCAGGCCGTTTTTTTGCAAGAAGACTCACCATGCCGGCCGTCATGAAACCTTCCAGTATGCCAAGCGGAAGCTGAGAGGGTATAAAGGCGTACATTATTTTTAAAAATAATCCCATCATGGGCTCCTGGCCGTGAAGCGCCGATGCCATGGCAAAAGATGTCATTGCGTATGTGCTCCAGTCGGCCAGGAGACCGGCTGCAAATGCGGCAGGTGTAAGGCCAAAGTTGAATGAGCGCATTAGTTTAAACACAGCGTATCCTGTAAACGAACCTACTATTCCCATGGATACGATGTTGGCTCCCCAGGTGCTTAAACCTCCGTGCGCCATGAAAAGAGCCTGAATTAAAAGAGCTACCGATGCTACCAGTACGCTTAATACCGGTCCCACCAGGATGGCCGAGATGGCTGTTCCGCATGGATGCGAAGATGTTCCTGCAATAGGTACGGGTATCGGCATGCAGGAAATTATAAATACGGCTCCTGCCATCAGACCCAGCATCGGCTTGAATGAAAGATCATCTGCTGTCCGGTTCTTTACTATCCAGACAGCATAAGCCAGGAAAGGCATTGCCACGGCATACCACAGAGCAGCCCATCCCATTGGAAGCACTCCTTCGGAGATATGCATGGCTTGTGACGTCGAGGCAGATATAAGAACCCATAGCAGGGCACTGCATAACGTTAAAATTGATTTGATCACTGTTTCTCCCTTTTCTTTTACTCTCCAGGTCCCACTGCCGCCAGCCTTAAAATAGCGTTTATGATAGCGGCCGCCACCGGACTTCCGCCCCTTCTGCCCAGTGACGTTATAAACGGGTAGCCTTTTTCCGAGAGTTCACCTTTAGTTTCCACCGCGTTTACAAAACCTACAGGAACACCTATGACAAGATCCGGCGCAAACGGCATAACTGATTCCAGGGGTCTGTCTCCTATTATCCGGCTGTCGGAGTTATATGTAATTTCGATTCCATCCTCTACAAGTTCCATGACTTTGGCAAGGGCTGTGGGTGCGTTTCCAATAGCTACTATACCGATATTTTCTATGGCCCCTTTTTCTATGGCTGTTTCGGTACGGGTTTGTCCGGACGCTTTGGCAGTTGTTGCAATATCCGGTTCCGATACTTTACAGATAACCCTTCCCCCCCATTTTTTAAGAAAAGTTTTGTTTATTCCGGATTTAACCATATGTACATCTACTAGAATGTTTTTTCCAGCGCGAACGGCCTTGACTCCTGCCTCAATTGCTTTTGGATGAAACCGCATATTTTCAGCAAAAGCAAAGTCACCGGTTGCATGAATTACTCGCTGTATAACAGGATAGGCTGCGATTCTCTTTTTCTCCGGCATGCCGAGTTCGGCATCGATGATTCTGAAACTCTCCGCTTCTATCTCGTCCGGTTTGAAATATGTGCCGGACTGAGCCTCAACCGTCTCCATCTGGAGGGATTCGATTATACGTTCGGCAAGCACTTCTGTAAGAGCACTATGCACCCCGATCGGTTTTGTGAGGATAAACTGTACCGCCGGATTTTTTTCTGAAATCTTTTTGATCATGCCGGGGATATCCTTTGTTACATGATCTCCGGATGCCAGGAAATATGGAAGAACGATAACCCGGTCCGCCCCGGCGTTTATGCAGGCATCTGCGCCGTCAAAAAAATCCGGTTTTCCAAACTGCATGAAAGCAGGTTTTATCATCTTGCCGGGCAAGCGCTTTTCAAGTAGCCCGGCAATGCTGAATAAAGTTTTATTAGCCTCTTCACGCATACTGCCATGTCCAAGAATCAATACTGCATCCATTTGTTGTTCACCTTTCGTAATTTAAAAAAACATTAAGAATTTCATTAAGAAATTCATAAGAGCGCTGCATCCGTTTTTCCACAAAATTCCACAAAATTTTCTGCTGCCTCCGGGCTGAATCCAAAATGAATGTGGATATAGCCACCCATTGTGTTTTTTATTCGATATCCCTCGTATTTTCCATCTGAAAGTCTGAAAACACGTTCAACCTCTTTCGGCATTTCGTTTATGTCGGAGTAATGAAACTCGTGGCCGCGAAGCCTTGTGCCTGCCTCTCCAAGGCAACTGCTTTTTTCAAGTTCGACTTCACGGTATCCCATACGTACTCGCTTTTTACTCATAACGGATCTGGTCGGAAACAGACCGCTCATGCTATGAAAGCGACCTTCAAAATCCGTAATCCCTTGGGTAAGGTACATAAAGCCTCCGCACTCGGCGTATATAAGGCCTCCGCGCTCTGCCCATTCCTTTATCGACGCCAGCATAGAAGTGTTGGCAGAAAGTTCGGCTGCGTGCATTTCCGGGTATCCGCCGCCCAGGTAGAGCCCGTCTATGCCCGGCGGCAGGTTTTTGTCCGAAAGCGGGCTGAAAGGCAGAATTTCCGCACCAGCCCTGCGGAGCATTTCTAGATTGTCTTCATAGTAAAAACAGAAAGCTTTGTCCATGGCTACGGCCAGGCGCACATTATTGTAACAGGAAACGGTTGAAGGCTGAGGAACCGGGAGGCGGGAGCGAGTGGTTGATACGCTGATTGTAGCTTCAGCTAATATGGCCCCCAGGTCTATATATTTTTGGGCTGTGTCGGCCAACTCTTCCAGTGCGTTTGCATCTATTGGATTTTCCTTGCCCATACGCAGGCCGAGGTGTCTGTGCGGAATTTCGAAACCGGAGTTTTTGGGAAGATAACCCAGTGGTTTTGTTTTGCAGTTGCCATGTAGAGAATCTATAATCATTTTGTAGTGGCGCCGGCTTCCGATATTATTAAAGACCACACCCATTATGTCCAGGTCCGGATCGAAAGTCTCAAATCCCTTGACCATGGCTGCTGCGCTTTCCGCCATAGCTCCGGCATCAAGAAGCAGCAACACCGGAAGTTTTTTTAAAGCCTTTGCAAGCGAAGCTGTGCTTGACTTTCCACCGTCAAACAATCCCATAACACCTTCCACTATTGATACATCTATATAATCTTCCGTTGAATGACGTGTAAAACAGTCGTTTACAAATGATTCTCCGCACATCCATAGGTCCAGGTTTCTTGACGGTCTGCCGGTAATTAATTGGTGCAGGGTAGGGTCGATAAAATCAGGACCGCATTTAAAAGCCTGCACGGATTTTCCTGCCTTTTTAAATGCGGCAAGCAGGGCAAGTGTAAGCGTTGTCTTACCTGATCCGCTATTTGCGGCGGCCACTATGAAAGCTTTATGAGACATTTTTATCTTTTTACTTTTTTATGCAAAACCTGAGTTCTTTGATCAGGCGTGAGTTTTCTCTTCGGCTGCGCACAGCTATCCTTAGGTAAGAGCTATTTAGTCCCTCGAAGTTAGAGCAGTCACGAAGGAGTATTCCCCGTTTGTAGAGACGGTTTCTGATCTGTTGTGCTTTTGGATGTTGAATAAAAATAAAGTTGGCCTCCGAGGGCAATACCGTAAAGCCCAGCTTGGAAAATTCCGACTCTAGCAGGGTTTTTTCCTGTTTGAGCCACTTAGCTGTTTCCTTCACAAATACCTTGTCTCCAAGAGCCACATATGCTGCGCGTTGGGCCAGGTAGTTTACTGACCAGGGATCTTTAGTCTCCTTTAAAACCGTTATAAGGTTTTTGGGGAAAACTCCAAAACCTATTCGAAGCCCGGCAAGTGCATGAAACTTGGTAAGAGATCGTAGCACCACAAGATTGTTATTTGAGTAAAGAGTGTTGATTTCTATTACAGACTCCTTGGGACAAAAATCTATAAAAGCTTCGTCCACAACTAAAAGGCAGCCTGCTGAGGCTGCTTGATCTGCAATAAAAAGGACTTTATCCTTACTAAGAACATGGCCGGTTGGATTGTTCGGATTTCCAAGAAAAGCCATGTCGCACCCCTGCATGGAGAGAGCAAAACGCTCAGGATCTATACGAAACATATTTTTTTCTTCAAGATAAAGTTTATTTATGCCGGCACCTGCAATTTTTGCCGCCCTTGAATACTCAGAAAACGAAGGTGCTGTCACAAGAACCTTACTTGGTTTAAGCGCCGCTACCATAAGATGGATAAGTTCGTTAGAACCGTTTCCACAGATAATGTTTGCCGGGTCAATGTTATATATACGACCTATTCTCTTAGAAAGCCTGCGGCAGGCAGGGTCAGGGTATCTGCCGAGGTATTTTAATGATTTTCTTATTTCGGCCTTAACCTTTTTGGATGGGCCAAGCGGATTTATAGAGGCGCTGAAATCAATTATACGGTTGGCTGGTATTTTTTTAAGAGCCTCGGCTGCAGAGTAAATATCTCCTCCATGTTCTGTTTCGTGGCTGCTCATAATGATTCTCTTATAAGTAAAAGAATAGTTACTATGCTGAAGCCGAGAATAGATGTGATAATTGTCAGGATCAAGGCGGTTTCAGCTTTACTTGTTGTAAGCCTGTTGCATGGGATGCCTATGGATGGTTTTTCTATTTTCAAGCCGTTATAGGTTGCAGGCCCACCAAGTTTTACTCCAAGAGCGCCTGCCATTGCCGCCTCTGGAATTCCACTGTTTGGGCTGGTATGTTTATTTCCGTCTT
>Ga0256830_1000880_pt1 | contig 22233 bp, 18 predicted proteins | sample 128326metaG_FD_190537 | JGI IMG/M metagenome (GOLD analysis project Ga0256830, IMG submission 190537) | Hydrothermal vent microbial communities from Lau Basin, Pacific Ocean - 128-326 | ecosystem: Environmental > Aquatic > Marine > Hydrothermal vents | place: Pacific Ocean: Lau Basin | collected... | reverse complement strand
GGATGGAGCCTTTCAGCGCTGTCCATGAGGCTCAGGAATATACCTGGGAATCACTGCGCGCTGCTTATCGCCTCGGCATGGGACAGCACCTCCCTAACCGCCTCTTCTGGGCGCGCGATGAGACCGAAGCCGCGAACGACAAAGATGAAAAGCAGGATCAAAGCAAAGAGGTATGAACAGTTCAGCGGTAGATAAACACAACCGCCACAACAACTTTTACGGCCTCTATGCGATCACCCGCGCGACTGCCGGGTTAACCCCCGCAGCACTATGCGACCAGGCGGTAGCAGCGATCGAGGGTGGTGCGCGCATCATTCAGTATCGCCAGAAAAACCTTTCACCCACTCAACAGCAGCAGCAGGCGCAGGCACTGCTTGAATGCTGCCGTGAACGCGCCACTCCTCTAATTATTAACGATGACCCCGCGCTTGCGGCCGCCATCGGTGCCGATGGTGTTCACCTCGGGCAGGAGGATATGCCCCTGCAGGCGGCGCGGGAACTGCTGGGAGAGCGGGCAATCATCGGCACCTCCTGTTACAATTCCTTCGGTTTAGCGACAACCGCTCAGCAGGCTGGTGCAGACTATGTCGCCTTCGGGCGCTTTTTTGCATCCACCACCAAACCACTGGCGGTCGTAGCAGACCCGGCACTGCTACGGCAGGCAAAAGCCGCGCTCAACATCCCGGTCGTGGCAATTGGCGGTATCACTCCAATAAATGGCAAAGCGCTGGTTGAAGCGGGGGCCGACATGCTGGCTGCGATCAACGGGGTTTTTGCACAGCGAGAGATCCGTGTGGCGGCACAACAATACGCACAACTATTTAAATAGAAGCACGATAGAAAAATTTAAGGAAAGCAGCGATGACTCGATCACACGACCTTTATGCGGAAGCTAAAAAACATATTCCAGGCGGTGTTAACTCACCGGTACGCGCCTTTAATGGCGTCGGCGGAGAACCCCTGTTTTTAAAGCGCGGTGAAGGCCCCTACACCTTCGATGAAGATAACAACAAATATATCGACTATGTCGCCTCATGGGGGCCGATGATTCTTGGCCATGCCCACCCGGCCGTGACTCGCGCCGTCAAAGAGGCGGTCGATAACAGCCTTGGATTTGGTGCCCCCACCCGCATCGAGACCATCATGGCTGAAAAGGTGTGCGAGCTGGTGCCCTCGATCGAAATGGTACGAATGGTCAGCTCCGGCACTGAAGCGACGATGAGTGCGATTCGTCTTGCACGCGGTTTCACAGGTCGCGACAAGATCGTGAAATTTGAGGGGTGCTACCACGGCCACTCCGACTCCTTATTAGTGAAGGCCGGCTCCGGCGCATTAACGCTGGGCGTGCCAACCTCTCCTGGCGTGCCGGCATCGTTAGCAGAACACACCGTCACCCTCACCTTTAATGACATCGAGCAGGTAAAGACAGCCTTTGCTGAGATTGGTGATCAGGTCGCCTGCATCATTGTTGAACCTGTCGCGGGCAACATGAACTGCGTTCCCCCTGTGCCAGGTTTCCTTGAAGGGCTGCGTGAAGTGTGTGACCAACACGGTACAGTTCTAATCTTTGATGAGGTGATGACCGGCTTTCGTGTCTCCCTCGGTGGCGCGCAGCAGCACTACGGGGTAAAACCCGACATGACCACCCTCGGCAAGGTGATCGGCGGCGGCCTCGCCGTCGGCGCCTTCGGTGGCAGGCGTGACATTATGGAACAGCTCGCGCCACTCGGGCCGGTCTACCAGGCAGGCACCCTGTCGGGTAATCCGATCGCAATGGCGGCGGGACTTGCAACATTGACTGAACTTGAAAAACCGGGCCTCTTCGAAGGGATCGTATCTAACACTGAACATCTGGTTGAAGGGATGCTGGCACGCGCCAAGGCGTTCGACATTCCGATGACAGCCAACACTGTCGGCGGTATGTTTGGCCTTTTCTTTACCACTGAGGCGAAGGTCACCACCTTTAAGCAGGTGACCGAATGTGACATTGAACGTTTTAAGAAGTTCTTCCATGCGATGCTGGAAGATGGTGTCTACCTTGCCCCTTCGGCATACGAAGCGGGCTTTGTCTCGGCGGCACATGGACACCGCGATATCAAGAGCACACTGGTCTCAGCTGAAAACGTTTTATCAAAACTTTAACTGCGACCACCATTCCGGCCTGGGGGCGTGAAACGACAACGCACAACCAGGCCGGGGTGGTGTCGAGTATGAGCCCTCTACGCCATGACCACGTTAACCAAAGTACCCTTTAAAAAGGCTCGTTTTTTCTCTGTCTGCATCGCGGCATGGCTGCTCACAACTGCCGCGCCAGCAGACAGCGCCACCATTGAAAATGTTACCCTTTATGCGGGTAAACAGCGTGTCATCGAAGTCGATCTCGACTCCGTCAACAACCGGCTCAGCAGTATAAAAAAGGCGCTACTGGTACCGGGTGGCCCCTACCTTAAACAGCGCCTGCCCCTCCAGAATGAGCTGGCGTTTGACCTCGCGCTAGCCAACAGCCACGCCTTTGTTGCTACCACAAATGGTGGAGTGCTAGTGGTTGATGTTGCTGAATCGACCACACCAACCGTAGTCGCTCGCCTGCAGCTACCGCACGCAGCAAAGCAGCTGCGCGCCATTAATAACCGCCTCTATGTTGCTGGCGATAAGCAGCTATCGATTGTTGATATTCAGCACCCCGCGACACCCGCGGTGATCGGTCGCTATGCGGCGACCGATGCGATCATCGCGCTCGATGTGCTGGCCAGCGGCTTCGCTGCTATTCTGCTCGCCAATAACACCCTGCTGGCGCTCGATACCAGTAAAGCCAACAATCCACAGCTACTATCAACCACCACACTCGAAGGTGAGGGCTATGATCTCACTATTAGCGAGTCACGCATTTATCTTGCGATGGGTGATAGCGGCATCACGGTGCTTGATAGCAGCGAACCAACGGCTATCACCACGCGCAACCGATACGTTACCAGCGATGCGGCTGTCAGCCTTAAACAGAGTGAAGGGGTTCTTTATGTTGCCACCACAACAGCGGGGGTAACACTGTTTGACATCGCCAGCCCAGACCGTTTTGGCTGGCTCGGCAGCCACCAGAAAGCTGGCAACGTGACTCGCGTTGATGTTGTGGGCGAGAGGGTAGTGGTGCTGAATGATGACAACCACCTCGCACTACTTGATGCCGGCATGCCGAACATGCCATCAATCATTGCAACCTATAGTGACCCAGAGCAGACTGAGCGCCAGCTAATCAGCTTCACACAACAGGGCAAGCGGCTGTTTGCAATTTCTGCCGATGAACTACTTGAATATGATTTTTCTACCCCGCCGCCACAGGTTAGCAATGAGGGGCTGGACTTTGGCCAGGGGGTTAACTTCGGCGGCCAGCGACGCGGTTTTATTCGCGACAATATTCTCTACGTGGCGGACTGGTTCTCAGGTATTCATCTTTACGATATCACGGAGCCTCATCAACCACGGCTGCTGTCGAGCCTTAAAACTGCAGGCTCTCCTAAAGGTATCGTAGTACGTGATGACTACGCCTATGTGGCCGATGATGATCACGGTCTTTTGATTGTCGATGTCAGTGACCCCAATCAACCCAAACCGGTCTCAACATTGCAGACCGCGGGGCTCGCCTATATTCCGCAACTGCAAGGTAACCGGCTCTACCTGGCCAGCCACCGCGGTGGCTTTCAGATTATCGATATCAGTAATGCCAGCGCGCCGGTACTGCTCAGCAGCACAAACACCGCCGGCAAGGCGTGGGGTATTCAGGTGCGTGGCGAGCTGACATTTATTGCCGATGATGAAACGGGCCTGCTGATCTTTGATACCCGAGACCCAACGACTCCGAAACAGATCGGAGCGTTCACCCCCGGTGGCGCCGCTGAAGATGTGGTGGTTGATGGTGACTACGCCTTCGTCACCTTTTTTGACAACGGTGTTTATGTTGTCGATATCAGCGACCCCACCAATCCAACAGCTATTAGTCATGTCGCAACGCCGGGTAATGCGCGCGGTGTAGTGCGCAAGGGCGACCATCTCTATATTGCCGACTGGCTTGCGGGTCTCCAGGTGATCGACATAAGTGATCCGGCGCAGCCTCGTATCGTCGGTAGTTACGACACAGAGGGTGCTGCATGGGGGTTGCGCCTTAAAGATGAACACGCCTATATTTTTGACTGGTGGGGCGGGCTTGCCGTGCTTAATATCAGTAACCCCAGCCGCCCATCGCTGTTAAGCCGTTATCTGGGTAACGACCAGACTCAGCAGACCATCGCGCGCGATAACTATCTCTTTACCGCCAGCGGCATCGATGGGCTACAGATCTTTGATATCAATAATCCGCTCAACCCGACCTGGTTTACCGGGGTCAATCTTGAAAGCGCAGCGCTCAACATTGCCATCGATGGTCACTACGCCTATGTTGCGCAGGAGAATCAATATATCTCTATTATCGATATCACCAACCCGTTTCAGGCAGAGCTGTTAAAACAGATCAAGCTTGCTCATCGCGCCGATATCATTCGCATCGCAGATGGCCAGCTTTATGTCGCCGAGCAAGGCAGCGCTGTCACCGTTATCGATGTGGCAAAACCGCAGGCGCCGCTAATACGCACCACTTACCACGTGCCACTGATCGCTCTCTGGAATGAGGGCAATACCATCTATCTCACCAGCGATGAGCAGCGCCTTGAGATTATCGACAGTGATGACCCCGCTAAACTTAAGAGAGTACATTCATTCAAGCTTTCGGCTCATGCGGAGCTGCTGCGTAAAGAGGGTGCTACGCTCTATCTTCACCTCCCTGGTGATGGCATTTTAATGGTGGATATCTCGGCACCGGCAACCCCTCGTGTTGTGGGACAGATCCCCATATCAAGGAGTATCAGTGACTTTCAGATTGATGGCTCAACCCTCTATGCGGCGGTCGATGGGCGCTATGTTTATCAATACGACATCAGCAAAACACAGCAGTGGAAGCTGCTGGGCCGCTACCACACCAACGGCAAGATTGATCGCTTCAATATCCACAGGGGCGTACTCTATTTTTCAGGCAGCACCAATATCATTGCACTTCAGCCGTTACCGGAGAGCACTCTGGTTATCGATGCGGAAAAGCGAGCGCTGACAGCAACACTGCCCAGCACGATGCCGCTGGGAGGTTATCATCTGCTAGTCACCGGTGATGAAAACAGAAGTGCAACCTTATATAACGCGATCAAGCTTGAAATGAAACCCTTTGGTAAGCCCGGCCTGATGTTAGAGAACCTGCAAAAGGCGATGAAACAGAAGCACAACGAGGCAGAATAACCCCCTTACTTTTTGATTAACGCTAACCCAGCAAATGCGGTAACAGTGGAGTGACCATGCAGGCAAAACAGAACATGACAACAAAGATACTCATCTGGATGTGTGCCGGGTTAATCCTCGGTAGTCTGATTAATGCACTCGCCAGTGATGTCGCCTTTGTACAGGACTATTTTGTTAATGGCCTCTTTCATGTTGCTGGAGCAATCTTCATCAACCTGCTAAAGATGCTGGTTGTTCCATTGGTCACCTTTTCTCTTATCTGTGGTGTTTGCGGACTTGGGGATATCAATAAACTTGGGCGTGTTGGGTTAAAGGCTTTTTTACTGTTTCTGTTAACCACTGCTCTTGCGATCTCCCTTGCGATTGCGGTGGCCACACTTGTTGGCCCAGGCCAGGGCTTTGAATTGAGCAATAGTGCCACCAGTAACTTTACTGCTCCAGCAGCGCCACCTATCACACAGGTCTTTATCGACCTTGTGCCAAGCAACCCTGTTGCCGCTTACGCCAATGGCAATATGCTACAGATTATCTTTTTTACCATTCTATTTGCTGTCTCTATTTTGATGGTCGGTGAAAGGGCGCGCCCAATTGCCGAAGCGGCCGAGCGCCTTAATGAAGTGATGATGCAGGTGGTTACGGTGGTGATGCATATCGCACCTTATGGGGTATTTGCATTGATGGCAAAGACTTTTTCGCTACAGGGGCTCGGCCTGATTCTGCCGATGATCAGCTATTTTGCCGTGGTCGCAGTTGTGCTGCTACTGCATGCAGGTGGGACGTTAATGGTGATCTTTAAACTCTTTTCAAAGCTCGATCCGTTGATCTTTTTGCGCAAGATGCGTACCGCCCAGATCTTTGCCTTCAGCACCTCAAGCTCTAATGCGACGATCCCGGTGACGCTGCGTAGCGTTGAAAAACGTCTTGGAGTTGATAACTCAACCGCCTCTTTTGTGGTGCCCTTTGGCGCCACCATTAATATGGACGGCACCGCCATAATGCAGGGTGTCGCGACAGTCTTTATCGCAAATGTCTACGGCATCGACCTTGGATTAATGGGATACCTGACGGTGATCGGTATGGCGGTGCTCGCTTCCATCGGAACCGCCGGGGTACCCGGTGTTGGTTTAATTATGCTCGCAATGGTATTGAACCAGGTTGGCCTGCCTGTAGAGGGAATCGCGTTGATCATGGGAGTTGATCGCCTGCTTGATATGATGCGCACCGCCGTTAATGTTACCGGTGATGCCGCTATCACCACCATTGTCGCTAAATCAGAGAAAAATATCTCAATGGAGACATTTCATGACCCTAATGCCGGGCAGGTTGAGGAGGTGCATCTGCCCCACGCCAGTCAGTTAGATGGCCATAATCAGAAATAATTGTGACACATCTCTCATTTCTGATTTTGGGCTATGAATTCATATGCCTTACGTGTTATTTTCTGCTACGAAAAAGAGATCCTATAAACTTTGTACCCATAGAGACCTTTGCTCGATAATCTCATTAAGCCATAAAACATATCAAAACAGGGATGTTATGAGGAATTTAAAATTATCGATAACCTACACCTCTCTGCTGGTGCTGTTGAGTGCCTGTGGGGGTGGGGGTAGTAACAGTACAGAGAACAATCATAATGACAATATCTCTAAAGGTCTTACACAAGATAACAGCAACTTAGCGCCATTAATTAATGGCATTCCTTCCGCCATCATCACAACGGGCAGCACATACCAGTTTATGCCTGAAAGCTCGGACCCAGAAAATGCTAATCTCACATTCGAAATCACCAACAAGCCCCTCTGGCTAAACTTCAACCCAGCAACTGGCGAGTTAAGTGGCACCCCAGCTTCCAGTGACGTAGGGCTTTTCAGTGATATATTAGTAACGGTAACCGATGGGGTGCACGTCTCCTCGTTACCACCATTCTCTATCACGGTAGAGGAGAAGAGCCTCTCGCCACTGCAAATATCTGGGAGTCCCCCACTAGTCGTCCGGGAAAACGGTACTTATTCATTCACTCCAGCGGCCACTGATAGTGGCGCTAACTCCCTGCTATTTTCGATTCTGAACAGACCTTCATGGCTAACCTTTGATTCAGCGACTGGACGTCTATCTGGCACCCCAGCCGAATCTGATGTTGGAACCTACCGTGATATTCAGATATTCGTGAACGACGGGGTGGATGAGGCCTCCCTGGAGCGTTTTAACATCACCGTCACCTCAACAAGTGCGATATTATCCTGGGTCGCCCCCTCAACGCGTGTTGATAACTCGGTGATCACCTTAAGCGAGCTGGGGGGCTTTAAAATATACTCTGGCAGAGATGCTACTGATTTAAGCCTTCTCGTTGATATTGCAGATCCGACTGTGAACGAATATAAAGTAGACAGCCTGGCAACAGGGACTCATTTTTTTGCTATGACGGTCTATGATCAATTTATGGTCGAAAGTGATTTTTCATCCATCGCAAGCAAAACCATCTATTAATCACGCTCAAACACTATCTGGCCTACCCCCTGGCAACCCCAGCCTGTTTCAACTATTTACTGCTCATCATCTGTTTCAAATTCGCCACTCCAGCCTGCGGTTCTGGCTTTAGCAATAGCAGCACCATGGATACGCTCATGCCGCTCTCTTAACGGATCAGGCAGATCTCTAACCATGCAACCATATTTATCCCACTCGGCATCCACCTGCTGCATCAGCTCATTAACACGACTATAGTTCCACCCTTCACAACTCTCTGTTTCAGGTATGATTCCAAAAACCCAGGCGTCTCGAATCAGCTTACCAATGGTTGTCATGCCACCATTTACTTCGTTGTGAATACCTACATATTTATCTGTTTTAGCCATTATCACTAATCTCTTTTATCGAAAACCACGAATGTTTATTGATGAGGGGGGTGGAACAGGCGCCAGCGAATCGCCGTTCTTTATTTTCTGCTACAGAAGACACAGCGCATAGCCATCATCTGGGGAGTATAAAGCATCTCAACCAAACCTTCCGTGATAATGGAGCCATACCACCTTTTTCCTTCACCACCTCCCTAACCTGCGGACGTCGATTCAAAGCTTTCTGCTTCTGCTCACCATCTCAGAGACTCTTCATACCTTTAAAATACCGCTAATTTCCATCCGCTTTGCGATGTGATTTAATTTCTGAATGGCGTACAATCGAAGGCCATCGGCTTTGTCTGATACAGGCCGTCAACAATTTAATACTTTTTTGGAGAAGTAAATATGAGTGAAACATTGGTGGTAATCTCTAAAATCAAAGGCTACATTAAAGAAAAATCTGATGGCATGAGTACTGCTGGCAATTTCGCTCCTGCGCTTTCAGATCTGATCCGTGCCCGCTGTGATGCCGCCATTGAAAACACTATCAAAGATCGTCGCAAAACGGTGATGGATCGCGATTTCAACAGCGATACCGGCACGCACGCTCCGCTGGTTGTCACCTCCAAGCTTAAGGCATACATTAAAGAGAAATCAGACGGCATGAGCACCGCGGGTAATGTTGTTCCTGCTCTCTCAGGTATCGTTGCAAAACTTTGTGATGAAGCCATTGCGAATGCGCAGAAAGATCGCCGCAAGACTGTGATGGATCGCGACCTGCCTTAAGGCAGGTTACACCACCTGAACAGGAACCGATCAGATGCCATCGTTTGATGTTGTATCAGAAGTTGATCTGCATGAGGTCAACAATGCAGTTGATCAGGCCAACCGCGAAGTTGGTACCCGCTTTGACTTCAAGGGAAGCAATGCCCGTTTTGAGCTGAAGGAAAAAGAGTCGACCATCATGATGCATGCGGAGAGTACTTTTCAGCTACAGCAGATGACAAGCATCCTCCACAATAAACTCTCAAAACGCGGCGTTGACCTCGCCTCCCTTAAAACAGAAAATGCTATCACCCAGGGAAAAGAGGTTCACCAGGCGATCAACCTGCAGCAGGGTATCGATGCGGTGTTTGCTAAAAAGCTGGTGAAGATCACGAAGGAGTCCAGGCTTAAGGTGCAGGCGGCAATTCAGGGCGATAAAGTGCGCATTACCGGAAAGAAGCGCGATGACCTGCAGCAGGCGATTGCGCTTTTCCGCGAATCTGATCTCGACCTGCCGTTGCAGTATGAAAATTTCCGCGACTAAGGCTGCTGCAACCCCGCTCTTAAGCTCCCCATTTTTCAGCTAAAAAAATCCCCGCTATTGCGGGGATCTCTTTCACGCTGACTCTTTCCTGTAGCGGTTACTCTTTGTGGTAAGAGATAACACGCTCAACTTCATTCCTGGAGCCCAGAATCACCGGCACACGCTGGTGCAGACCTGTTGGCTGGATCTCCATGATACGCTCACGGCCGGTAGATGAAACGCCACCTGCCTGCTCAACAATCATTGACATAGGATTCGCTTCGTACATCAGACGCAGCTTTCCGGCCATTGCTGGATTTTTGTTATCTTTTGGATAGAGAAAGATTCCGCCACGTGTCAGGATGCGGTGCACCTCGGCTACCATTGATGCCACCCAGCGCATGTTAAAGTTTTTGTCACGCGCTTCGCCATCTTTACCGGCCAGGCACTCAGCAACATAACGCTGCACCGGTGGCTCCCAGAAACGCTGGTTAGAGGCGTTGATTGAGAATTCTGCCGTATCTTCTGGAATCTTCATATCTTTCTGAGTCAGGATGAATTCACCAACATTCTGATCCAGAGTAAAGGCGTTTACACCGTGACCTGTGGTCATCACCATCATAGTTGATGGGCCATAGAGTGCATAACCGGCGCAGACCTGCTCGGTGCCTGGCTGCATAAAATCTTCAGCGGTTGGCTTTTCAACACCATCGGGACAGCGCAAGATAGAGAAGATGGTACCAACAGAGATATTGACATCGATGTTTGATGAACCGTCCAGAGGATCAAAGACCAGCAGGTATTTACCGCGCGGGTACTGGCCTGGGATCTCATAGATATCATCCATCTCTTCAGAGGCCATCGCCGCCAGGTGCCCGCCCCAGATATTGGCGTTGATCATCATATCATTTGAGATGATATCGAGTTTCTTCTGAGTTTCGCCCTGAATGTTTTCACTCTCTGCACTACCCAGTACGCCGATCAGGTCACCCTTGTTTACCGCGCCAGAGATCGCTTTACATGAAGTAAAAACGTCATTGAGTAGCGCTGTAAAATCACCATTTCCACCAACACGGCGCTGCTCTTCAATAATGAACTGCGTAATAGTCTCACCAATATGCATACGGTTTTCCTCTTCACTTTAAAAATAAAACTGTTTTGCCGATCATAACCCGCGAGGGCTTTTGCCTTTCGCCTGGCCACATTAGCAGAAATTCTTCAGGAAACAGCGCGTTGGATCTGGCGCAAGGATCGTTTCGAGCCCGCTATTATCCTTTTTTCTGCCGGGAAAATAAAGCGATAGCCCATAATGTTATCTTTGCTGAGAGAAGATCTCCCGTTATACTGCTTTTATCAACCCACTTTCTGATTGAAAATTATTTTTATCGCCTCTTTGAAATATACTATAACATCAAAAATCAATGACATAAGGTAGTTTACCACTTGTTGATCCACCCTGATATTGACCCCGTTGCCCTCGATCTCGGTCTCGTTAAAATTCACTGGTACGGGCTGATGTACCTGTTCGCTTTTGCCTCCGCTTGGTGGCTTGGCTCTCTACGTGCGCGAAAACCGGGTGCATTATTCACCCCGGAACAGATTAGTGACCTTATCTTTTACGGCGCCATCGGCGTGGTCGTCGGCGGCCGCCTTGGCTACATCCTTTTTTATGACCTTGCCAGCCGTCTCGAAGATCCGATCTCTATTTTCTATGTCTGGCAGGGTGGAATGTCATTTCATGGTGGCCTTTTGGGGGTTCTGGTCGCCATGTTGCTGTTCGCACGAAAAACAGGAACCACCTTTTTTCAGGTCACTGACTTTATCGCGCCACTGGTACCACTCGGCCTTTTCGCCGGGCGCATTGGTAATTTTATAAATGGTGAGCTGTGGGGGCGCGCCTCCGATCTCCCCTGGGCAATGGCACCGCGTGAAGGGATGATGCCGCGTCACCCCTCTCAGCTTTATGAAGCGCTGCTCGAAGGGCTGGCGCTGTTTCTGATCTTATGGCTCTATTCAAGAAAGCCTCGTCCAACGATGGCGGTCTCCGGTATGTTCCTCCTTTTCTATGGCCTCTTCCGATCGTTTGTTGAGTTCTTTAGAACGCCGGATAGCCATATCGGTTTCCTCGCTTTTGATTGGCTCACGATGGGACAGCTGCTTTCTGCACCGATGATCCTCGGCGGCATTGGTCTGCTTGTCTGGGCATATAGAAAGTCTGATAAATAAGGGTTAAACTTCATGCAGCAGTATCTCGACCTGTTACAACATGTAAAAACTAATGGTACCTACAAGGGTGACCGCACTGGTACCGGTACAAAAAGCCTCTTTGGTTATCAGATGCGCTTTGATCTTAATGAAGGCTTTCCACTTGTCACCACAAAAAAATGTCATCTGCGCAGTATCATTCATGAGCTGCTCTGGTTCCTCTCTGGCGACACCAATATCCAGTACCTCAAGGATAACGGTGTCAGGATTTGGGACGAGTGGGCAGACGATGATGGAAATCTTGGCCCTGTTTATGGCTCGCAGTGGCGTTCCTGGCCGACAGCCAGCGGCGAACATATCGACCAGATCTCAAACCTGATTGAACAGATTAAAACTAACCCCGATTCACGCCGCCTTATTGTTTCAGCATGGAATGTCGGTGAGATTGAGCACATGGCCCTGCCCCCCTGCCACGCTTTTTTTCAGTTTTATGTTGCGGATGGTAAGCTCTCCTGCCAACTCTATCAACGCAGTGCTGATATTTTTCTCGGTGTCCCTTTTAATATTGCATCATATGCACTGCTGACAATGATGATCGCCCAGGTCTGTGGGCTGAAAGTGGGTGATTTTATACACACCCTTGGCGACGCACACATCTACTCCAACCACTTTGAGCAGGCTGATCTACAGCTATCCAGAACCCCTTACCCATTACCAACCATGAACATTAATCCTGAAATTGACTCTATTTTTGATTTCAGCTTTGAAGACTTTGAGTTGAAGGGTTACAAATATCATCCTCATATAAAAGCGCCCGTTGCTGTTTAAGTGATGATTTCATTAATTGCTGCAATGGGTACTAACCGTGTTATCGGTATCAATAACCGCTTGCCGTGGCACCTGCCCGCTGACTTCAAACACTTTAAGAAGATCACGATGGGCAAGCCGATCTTAATGGGGCGGAAAACCTATGAGTCTATTGGGCGCCCGCTCCCTGGTCGCACCAACATCATCATCACCAATAATCAGTCGTACTCTGCTGAGGGGTGTTTTGTCGTTAATAGTATTGATGAAGCGATCGCGCTAACACAGGGCGAAGACGAAGTGATGGTGATCGGTGGCGCCTCTTTTTATCAACAGACATTACCGATTGCACAACGTATCTACCTCACAGTGATTCACCATGATTTTGTTGGTGATGCCTATTTTATTGAATTAGATGAAGCGGTGTGGCGTGAAGTTGAACGCACCGACTGTGAGGCAGATGAAAACAATCGATATCCTTATAGCTTTATTACCCTCGAAAAAAGGCTGTAAAAAAGGGAGCGGTGAGCTCCCTTTTTTAATTCTGCTGGTTCTACATAGAACTCAGTGAATTCGGTTTTCACCCTGGGGTTTGTCAGTTGCTGCTTCTGCAACGAGTTCGGCTGGAACCTTTTCTTCCGGTTTTGTTTCAGCTTCTGTCGCTCCTTCAGATGATGCAACTGTATCCGAATCAACCTTAATCTGCTCTACTTCTGTTTTATCTGAAGTGGCATCAACTGTTTCTTCTGTTGTTGACGCTTCAGCTGTAGTTTCCGTTGTTGTAACGGTATCATCATTTGCTGCTGCTTCTGTTGTTGGTTCAGTCACAGCAGGCTCTTCTGCAGGACCATTTTCAGTTACTTCCTCGGCCTTTGCTTCCAGCGCCTCTTTATCATTCATCGACTCTAGCTGAAGTGCGCCACTACATAACGCCTGCGCCCCGCCCGCAAGATGAGAGTGAACGTTGCGATAGTTTTCTGTCATTGAATTCACAAGTTCCGCTGTCTTTGTAAAGTGCTGTGTTACTTCTGACTTGTAGTTATCAAATTCCGACTGTACCTGTTCAAGCGACTCTTTAAGCGCTTGCGCTTCCTGATAAGGTGCATTTGTCGCTCTGCCAAATAGCAGCCCACAAACAACGCCCAATATTAGACAAAAGATTGCCACCAGTGCTGCTGTCATATCCCTCTCCCCCAAAGTAATCTGACGCAAAAAATGAAGCTTAAGTGCAAGCGTCACAGCGGTCAAGTAATGTCACACAATAATCGAAAATCGGGTTTGAAGAGGTGTATTCAATACACTATATAGCAACAATCTCGATTCGAGATGAATCACTGAGTTAAGAAGTTACGTAGCTAAAAACTTCTCAAAAATAAGACTACATTTTTTTGACTGGTTGGCGCTCGCCCACATTCACTAACATGAGGGGTACCACAACCAGCTAAACATCAAGATTTGCAACCGATAAGGCATGTTTCTCAATAAACTCGCGACGCGGCTCAACGTGATCCCCCATCAGCGTAGTAAAAATTTCATCCGCTGCGACGACATCTTCAATCTTCACCTGCATTAAACGGCGAGTATTGGAGTCCATAGTGGTTTCCCATAACTGTTCCGGGTTCATTTCACCCAGCCCTTTATAGCGTTGGATCTGCTGGCCTCGCTTCGCATCCACCATCAACCAGTTATAGACCTCTTTAAATGAACTCACCTGTTGTACTCTTTCACCACGTCTGATCGTCGCACCTTCACCAATCAAACCAGTCAGTTTCTCCCCCAGCTCCGCCATTGTCTGGTATTCAGCCGAATCAAAAAATTCACTATTGAGGGTACGGGTAGTCGCCACACCATGCACATATTCACTGATCTCGGCCTTCCATGAAAGGTCATCATCATCATGTTTTAACTCAATTTCATATTTTGCGGTCGAATCATCGCTGCCATTAAGCCTTGATGTGAGATTTTCAAACCAGCTCTGTACTGTTTTCGCATCGAGTAGTGCATCGCCTTTTAACGGCTCCATATAGATAATTTTTTCCAGCACGTTGGCACTGATTCGCTTGGACATGCGCTGAATAGTCCCCATCACTGACATATAGCGTTGTGACAGATCGGCTAACGCATCTTCGCTGACCGGTGGAACATCTGCAGCCACTGAAAATTTCGCGCCATCAAGTGCCGACTGCAGCAGGTAATTATTGAGTTCATTATCATCCTTGACATAACGCTCCTGCTTCCCCTTTTTAACTTTGTACAGGGGAGGTTGGGCGATATAGACATGCCCACGCTCAATTAACTCATGCATCTGGCGATAGAAGAATGTTAATATAAGTGTTCTAATATGTGACCCATCGACATCGGCATCGGTCATGATAATGATACGGTGATAACGAAGCTTGTCAGGGAAATACTCTTCGCGACCAATACCACAACCCAGTGCTGTTATCAGGGTACCGATTTCAACTGAAGATAACACCTTGTCAAACCTGGCTTTTTCGACATTCAGAATTTTTCCTTTGAGCGGTAAAATGGCCTGATTACGACGATCTCGACCCTGCTTTGCCGAGCCACCGGCGGAGTCACCCTCCACCAGGAACAGTTCGGAAAGGGCGGGATCTTTTTCCTGACAGTCTGCCAGCTTTCCTGGGAGGCCCGCAATATCGAGAACGCCTTTGCGGCGAGTCATCTCTCGCGCTTTTCGTGCCGCTTCACGCGCCCGTGCCGCATCAACAACCTTCGCTGTGATCGCTTTTGCATCAGCAGGATTCTCAAGCAGAAAATCCTGAAGCTTTGTGGAGACAATCGACTCAACAATCGGCCTGACTTCAGATGAAACCAGTTTCTCTTTTGTCTGTGATGAAAACTTGGGATCTGGCACTTTTACAGACAACACCGCCGTGAGCCCTTCACGCGAATCATCACCTGTCGTCGACACCCTGGCATTTTTTGCAACGCCGCCATTCTCAATGTAGGCGTTGATCGTGCGTGTTAAGGCTGCACGAAAACCCGCCAGATGCGTACCACCATCGTTTTGCGGAATATTGTTGGTGAAACAGAAAACATTTTCCTGATATGAGTCATTCCATTGCATCGCAACTTCAACCACGGCACCATCTTTTTCGATACTAAAGTAATTAACGGTCTGATGAAGCGGCGTTTTATTTTTGTTCAAATGCTCAACAAAGGCTCGTATTCCGCCTTCATACTCAAAAACGTCGTGCTTATCAGCCGCCTCGTCACTTAATTTAATGCAGACACCGCTATTCAGAAATGACAGCTCTCGTAGTCGCTTTGATAAAATATCGTAGTGAAATTCTGTATTGCCAAAAACTTCTCTGCTTGGCTTAAAGCGAACCTCTGTTCCACTCTGTTCAGTCTCACCAATCGCTACCAGTGGCGCGACAGGGTTACCCATGCAGTACTCCTGCTGATAGATCTCACCATTTCGACGAATGGTTAGACGCAGCTCTTCGGATAACGCATTTACGACTGAGACGCCAACACCATGCAGACCACCAGAGACCTTGTAGGTGTTGTCATCAAATTTACCACCAGCATGAAGAACGGTCATGATCACTTCTGCAGCAGAAATTCCCTCTTCAGGGTGTTCATCAACCGGAATTCCTCGACCATTGTCTGAAACAGTTACTGCGCCGTTACTATGGATGATCACCTCTATGGCGGAACAGAAACCGGCCAACGCTTCATCAATGGCATTATCAACCACCTCAAAAACCATGTGATGCAGTCCTGTACCGTCGTCGGTGTCACCGATGTACATTCCTGGACGTTTTCGTACGGCGTCAAGGCCCTTTAGCACCTTGATTCTGGAAGAATCGTAACTCTGATCGTTGCTCATTCTATGGCGTCGTCCAAAAAAAAGATCATTATAACACCTCTGTGACCTTGCCATGTTCCACGTGAAACGTTTTAGTCATAGGGAACAGATCACCACCTAGAAGTGCATCAGCAGGCGTTGTGACAAAGACCTGCGTATCAAGATCATTTAGAAGATTCATTAAATATAAAATGTGCTGACTATCCAGTTCGGCAGAAATATCATCGATTATAAAGATTGAGCCTCTACCGACGATTTGTGAGTAGAGCATCGCTTGTGCGATATAGAGTGAACAGACTAATAATTTCTGCTGTCCCCTTGATACATATTCGTGTAGCGGCACCCCATTAACCTTAAATACAATATCGGCGCGGTGTGGCCCCTTTTGGGTGTAGCCCATCACCTGGTCCCTGGAAAAAGATGATCTCAGGACTGCCAGATACTCCTCTTTATCAGACCAGCCTCGCCGATAATCGACCGTGATCTCACCATCAAGCAGCAATAACTGATTAGCGCACTGATTAAATAGCGTCATAAAGCGATTTAAATAACGAGAGCGATAGAAATCTATTAATGTTGCATTCTGAGAAAGCTCTATATTCCAGTGATCGACAGAATTTGATCGGCCACCTCTCTGGGAGAGCGCGGCATTACGCTGTTTTAGCGAACGATTAAAATTCTGCCAGGCAGAGAGAAAATCACGTTCCACGTGAAACACCCCCCAGTCAAGAAATGCGCGTCGATATTTGGGGCTTTGAGTAAATACACGTTGACTCTCTTGATGAATCGCCACTACAGGCAGGTAGTTGGCAAGTTCAGAAGCTTTTTTGAGCCGCTGGCCATCCGCTTTGAATATGTTTTTACGATCTCGATATTCGAGGCCAACCGCAATTGAACGCTGATGATCACCGGAGAGCTTTGCATAAACAGCCATCCACAACGAGCCTTGCATCGGAATATTAGAAAAACGGTGTGTTCTAAAAGATTTACCACAGGAGAGCAGGTAGATGGACTCTAAAAGGCTCGTTTTGCCACTGCCGTTATTTCCACAAATAATATTGAATTTCGGTGATAAGGTTAACGAGACTTCTGCTAAATTTCGCGCGTTACGTATATCAATACGTTCTAACCACATAGAGGGTTGTAAATATTAGCCGTGAAAAATCAGAGGCGCATCGGCATGACAACATATTTGCAACCACTTGTGCCTTGCGGTTGTATCATGCAGCAGCTGTTTGCATCAGAGAGAGAGAGTGAAACATTCTCAGTGGTGCAGGCAGAGACAGCATCCATCAAATAGGTGACGTTAAAACCGATCTCGAGATTTGGCCCGTTATAGTCGATCACAACCTCCTCTTCAGCCTCTTCCTGTTCAGGGTTATGGGCAAAGATTCGTAGTAACCCACTGCTAAACTGCAATCTGACACCCCGATATTTTTCATTTGACAGAATAGAAGCTCGACTTAGTGCTTGTTTTAACTCATTTTTATCGCAAATAATGATTTTATCGCCGCCATCAGGAAGTACATTTTGATAATCTGGAAAACGACCATCAATCAGCTTCGAGGTAAATATGACCCCATCAGTAGTAACACGAATATAATTAGAGCCTATCTGAATTTTTGCCTTAGCATCAGTATCTTCGAGTAACCTTGCAATCTCCATTACACCCTTTCTTGGGATGATCACCTGCTGGCTTTCATGACTGTTTGTTTCCAGCTTTTGATCACATAACGCTAAACGATGGCCATCTGTTGCGACAAGTCTCAAACCATTTGTGCCTATCTCCATCAGCATCCCGTTAAGGTAGTAGCGAACATCCTGATGAGCCATCGCAAACTGTGTCCGTTCGATCGCCTGTTTAAGCTCAACCTGAGGAATTGAGAGTTCAAGTAGGTCTTTGTTGGCATCAATCCCGGGGAAATCATCTGCGGGAAGTGTTGAGAGAACAAAACGGCTCTTCCCCGCTCTTACGATAGCGCGGTCACCCTCAATATTGAGATTGATGGAGAGACCATCGGGCAGCGCGCGACAGATATCCATAAACTTTCGTGCAGGGATGGTAATTTCCCCTGCACCATCTTTCTGCTGGTCAATTAAGTTAAGCTCAATTGACATTTCAACTTCTAGATCTGTAGCCGTCATTAATAACTGACTGTTAGCAACCTTTACCAGGATATTGGAGAGAATTGGCAGTGTCTGCCGTCTTTCAACAACGCCACTCACCATCTGTAGAGGTCTAATCAGGGATTCGCGTTGGATAGTAAATTTCATAATTAATTATTTAGTACTTTTGTTATTGTTACTATTAAGGGACCGAAAATAAACGTGAATATGAAAAAATTACTTTTAAAAACAATCTATTAAGTTGTTGCTAACCTGTGGGCATCACGGCGTAAATCAGGTTAATATTCTTTTAATTTCCTGTGGATAAATATTGAGTTATCAACAGGGCGATAGTTATACACAAGATATATACATCATGTTGTGAGTGTTCTCAACAGATTGGCATAGTCTTCGTTAATACGTAAATCACTTTCTTTTAGTTCTTTTACTTTTCGGCAGCCGTGAAGGACGGTTGTGTGGTCTCGCCCGCCAAAAGCGTCTCCGATTTCAGGCAAGCTGTGGCTTGTTAGCTCTTTTGATAGCGCCATTGCAACCTGACGTGGGCGAGCCACAGAACGAGAGCGTCGTTTGGAAAGCAGGTCCGCCACTCGAATTTTGTAATAGTCCGCTACAGTTTTCTGTATATTTTCAATGGTGACGAGTTTATCCTGTAGTGCAAGCAGGTCTTTGAGCGCTTCTTTGGTAAAATCAACCGTAATTTCCTGACCAGTAAAGCGAGAGGTTGCGATCACACGCCGAATTGCACCCTCCAGTTCACGAACATTAGAGCGAATCCGCTTGGCAATAAAAAATGCGACTTCATGCGCCAGTTCTACCCGTGACTGTGCCGCCTTGCTGATGAGGATTGCGACACTTGTTTCAAGCTCGGGTGGTTCGATAGCTGCGGTTAATCCCCAGCCGAAGCGTGATTTAAGACGCTCTTCGAGCCCCCCGACCTCTTTTGGGTAGCGATCGCAGGTCATAATCACCTGTTTTTGTCCCTCAAGCAGCGCATTGAAGGTGTGAAAGAACTCCTCCTGAGAGCGCTCTTTTCCAGCAAAAAACTGGATATCATCGATCAGTAGAGCATCAACAGAACGGTAGTAGCGTTTAAAATCATTGATAGCATTATGTTGCAGCCCCCTCACCATGTCACCCACAAAGCGTTCGGAGTGGATATAGACCACGCGTGATTTTGGGTTATTTGCAATAATAGAGTTTCCGATAGCGTGCATTAGATGGGTTTTTCCTAGCCCTGACCCGCCGTAGATATAGAGAGGGTTGTAGGCCCCACCTGGGTTTTCTGCAACCTGTGCCGCAGCTGCACGGGCCAGCTGGTTAGACTTGCCTTCAACGAATGCCTCAAAAGTGAACCCGGGCTGAAGACTGGAGACATGGTTTATATCGATCCCGGAACTCCTGGGGGAGAATCTATTCTCTTGTTTTTTCTCGATTTTATCGGGAATCCGAGGTCTTTCAACCAAACTATCCTGGCTTCTTTTAGTGCCGATTTCAAAGCTAATTGATAGCTCTCCTGGCGCTTCGTTGTATCTGTTCAGGATCTGAGATATCTGTTCAAGAAAACGTTCATTGACCCAGTCAAGCACAAAGCGGTTGGGTGCAAGGATTCGAATGGCCGATTCCGTTTCAACAGCGTGAAGGGGTCTAATCCAGGTGTTGAATTGTTGCGCTGAGAGTTCGCTTTCCAGATGGTTCAGGCATTTTTTCCAAAGCGATAACGCCACAAATTAACTCCAGATGTCTGGTTGATAATGGTCGAAAGAGGTGGGAGATTCTATACCTGTTCCAAAGCAGAGACCAGCCGCAACATTTCGAAAGGCGTAAGCGCCGAATAAAGAGACGGAGAGCCATTAGTGGGGCAAGAATGCTTTAATTAATGTCAGCAGCTATAGGAGAAGCGATCATAAATATTGACACGCAGGGGGTCAGATCGGTATTCTACCCTGCTTTGTTTTACCTGCCTGGCCAAGCAGTTTTTTGGTTTTAATCGATTTAACGGACGACATAACAGATGAAACGTACATTTCAACCGAGTAATATCAAACGTAAACGTACCCACGGCTTTCGCGCACGCATGGCAACAGCGGGTGGGCGTGCGGTCATAAGAAGAAGACGCGCCAAAGGCCGCGTTCGTCTCAGCGCCTGATACGTTAAAAAATAACAATAAAAACAGGCTATTATCCCTGTCGAAAGAAGCATATAGCCGAGAATACAGACTGACGAAAGCGGCACAGTTTCAGTTTGTATTTCAGAAAGCGCGAAAAATTCCAAGTAGAGATCACACCATACTTGTTCGTGAAAATGACCTGAAACACCCTCGGCTTGGTTTGATAGTTTCAAAGAAGTGCTCAAAACTGGCCGTTGAACGAAACCGTTTCAAGCGAGTGGTGAGAGAGAGATTTAGACGAGAGAAGAACAGGATCGACGGTTATGACATATTAGTCATAGCTCGGCCTGGTTTGGCTAATAAAGATAATGTCCGCCTGGACAGGGCGCTAGAGAAGCTCTGGACAACATTAGCACTATGAAAACGGCACTGTTACTACTGATCAGGTTTTACCGCTACGGCATAAGCCCACTGTTTGGAAACCACTGCCGTTACTACCCGACCTGTTCGTGTTATGCGCAGGAAGCGATTACAAGCTTTGGTGCAGTTAAGGGAGGATGGATGTCGCTACGCCGCATCTGTCGTTGCCACCCTTGGCACGAAGGTGGCGTAGATCTGGTTCCAGATAACAAAAATTCAAAATAGCGCCACTTGAGACGGTTTTAAATAGAAACCGCGGCGCTGTTAAACAAGGCAACGATAGTAGAATGACAAGTCACCATGGATAACCAAAGAACCATCCTCTTTTTTGTGCTCTCCTTCGTGTTGCTATTAATCTGGCAAGCGTGGCAGGAAGATTACGTCACACCAAAGCCAACGCCTGTCACAACACCCGTCGTTTCGGCACTGCCTGAACAGGGATCCACTGGTGAAGCGCTGGTTGTTCCTCAGGGGCAGACAACCGGGGCGCAAGACCGACCTGAAATGAGCTCAACACCAGCCGTTAAACCAACGGTTGCACCCATGAGCCAGGTGCTAGATAGCGATAAACGGATCCATGTTGTCACGGATCTCTATGATATTGAGATCGATACTGTTGGTGGTGACCTCCGAAAAGTAGATCTGCTGACCTACCCTGTTTCAGCCAGCACTCCCGATATTCCATTTAGATTAATGGAAGATAAAGGCTTCAGGCTCTTTATCGCTCAAAGTGGCCTGTTATCAGGTAGCGCGGCACCCGATCACCACGCGATCTATCAGGCAGAGCAGCTTGAATATGTTTTAGCAGATGGTGCTGATGAGCTTAAGATACCCCTGCGCTGGGAAAGTGAAGATGGCATCACCGTTATTAAAACCTATACCTTTAAGCGTGATCGTTTTTTGATAGAGGTCGATCACCAGGTTATCAACAACAGTGGCAAGCCGTGGCGCGGTCATCAATATCGCCAGCTTCAACGCACAGCTGCGGCTGATAGTGAAAGTTCATTCTTTATCCACACCTACACCGGCGGTGTGATCTTTAGTGAAGAAGAGAGCTACGAAAAAATTCACTTTAGTGATATGGAAGATGAAAATCTTTCACGCGATATTAACAACGGCTGGGCGGCGATAATCCAGCACTATTTTATTGGTGCCTGGATACCAAATAGAGATGAAACCAACCACTATTATAGTAAGGCACTCGATGATGGTCGTTACACCCTTGGTTTAGTCTCGCCAGAAGTAGAGGTTGAACCAGGAACAACCAGCACATTCTCAAGTGGTCTCTATG
>Ga0256830_1000879_pt1 | contig 22249 bp, 19 predicted proteins | sample 128326metaG_FD_190537 | JGI IMG/M metagenome (GOLD analysis project Ga0256830, IMG submission 190537) | Hydrothermal vent microbial communities from Lau Basin, Pacific Ocean - 128-326 | ecosystem: Environmental > Aquatic > Marine > Hydrothermal vents | place: Pacific Ocean: Lau Basin | collected... | reverse complement strand
CCACCGGCATTTTCGGCCACATTACCTCCGATGGAACAGGCGATTTGTGATGAGGGGTCCGGCGCGTAATACAGGTTGTGCGCTGCGACGGCCTCCGAGATGGCTAAATTACGCACTCCTGGCTGAACACGAGCGCAACGATTGTGCAGATCAATATCAAGAATTTGATTGAATTTAGCCAGACTCAGTAATACGCCATCCGCCAGCGGCAAAGCACCACCGGACAGCCCGGTACCCGCACCGCGCGCGACTACCGGCACATTATGCTCACTGCAAATACACAGCACCCGTTGCACCTGCTCCACCGTTTCCGGTAACACCACCAACAATGGCAACTGCCGATAAACCGACAGACCATCGCATTCGTAGGGACGGCGCTCTTCTTCCAGGAACAACACAGATTCAACAGCCAAAAACTGGCGAAACAACGTGACCAGCTGATTTGCCAGCACGCTCTGTGACTCGATTTGCATATATCTCCAGAAGGAACTCAAGAATTATGCGACCAGTATACGTTTGGAGATTTTGCGGCTTCAACCCGATTTTTTATGGGCTTACTGTCCAGAGGATGATCACGTCTGATTTAATACTTGTCCAAATTAGGCGCTTTGCCCGACAAACAGCCGGGTAAACCTGATGCATTGCACATCAAGCGTATTCTGCTTTTTCGTTAAAATATTCAAAACACCGGTTCAATTCTTTTTCCCGTTCGGGGGTTAAATCAATGAAATGCAGGCCACATTGTAACTTCCCATTCTCCCGCCTTTGCCACACCACTTCAGCGCGCAAGGCCACGGGGCGCTGTGCCTCGTATTCTGCAAGATCCTCGTAAGGTAAAAAAACCTCCAGATCAATAGGCTCTTTAGTATCAAGCTCACGTTTGATACGCAACTTCATACCCGACAGACTCAAGTCATTACAAATACTCTCAAACTGAACACCGCTCTGCCAAAACCGCACACGCAATTGATGCGTCAGACGAGGTGCCACCCGATGCTCATTACTGATTTGCCGTGTCTGCACAACTTTTTCGTAGGTAAACTGTGACAAAACCTGACGCAAACTTTCCGTTACCCGATAAAGGTCATCACTAACATTGGCAGTGTTTTCCACTTTGACAGCCGTTTGCTGCACACTTTCAAACAGCCCGGCGAGTCGAATTTGCAACATCTGCAACTGATTCAACTGCGTTTTGCTTTCATCGTCAATTTTCTGATTGGCATCGGCCACGCTGGAAATATCATGGGCGATACGCTCAATAACCGCACCGGCTTCACGAGCCCGTCCCTGACTACCGTTCACCCGCTCCGCCACTGTCTCCATGGATTCTGCCACCTGACCCACCTGACCATTTATCTTATTAATGATATCGGTGATTTTACTGGTGGAGTCCGTGGTGCGCGTGGCCAGATCACGTACCTCATCTGCCACAACAGCAAAACCACGTCCTGAATCACCGGCGCGTGCCGCCTCAATGGCCGCATTCAATGCCAGCAGATTCGTTTGCTCAGCGATACCGCGAATGGTGCCAATAATCTCGTAAATCTGCTGGGCTGCATCCTTCAACTCCGCCACCTGCCTGGATGCGTGTGTCACATCCGCCACGGTTTCATCCATACCCGCAACGTTATCACCAACATAAGCAATACCTTCCTGCGCACCCTGATTGGCAATTGTTGCCCGTTCAATAGCCTCTCGCGCCATTTGTTGAACGGATTCTGCCACCTCGATCAGTACGGTAGCATCCTGAATCATTCCTTCTGTAACGGCATTTTCTGACTGACTCACCTCGCTGATCTCATGAGAAATAGTGGCCACCTGATAAGCCGACTGCTCCAGCTGCGAGCTGGTGCTATCAACGCTATGTACAATTTCTTTCAGCCCGCCAAGCATGGTGTTAAAACTGCCTGCCAGCATACCGATTTCATCATTGGCGGTGAATGTCACCTTTTGTGTCAAATCACCCTTCCCGATGTTTTTTGCGACCTTATACAGTGATTCAATAGGTGCAACAAAGCGCTTGGCCATAATGGAAATCACCAAAAACAGCACAGCCAGTTCAAGCACAGAACGCCATAAAGCATTGCTGATGTAAGCCGCGAGACCGGCATCCAGCTGGGCACTGACATCTGGCATCACGCCACCCTGTCGGGCAACCTCGACCAATTGCATCAGTTGTTGATAACCATTCCAGCGCACAAAGACAATCGTTACCACAGCAAGCAGAAAAAAACTGATCTGGAGCCTCCAGCGGAGGCTCAGGGTAGAAAACCAGGGTGTCATCAAATAAAGTCCCATCTATTCAAAATCCACACACGCCCCGGCAGCAGGCATGCACCTGCACTACCTAACGACAATATGAGTAAAAAACTGAAGAGATACTGCGAAATGATCAGGGCAGTCCCTGGCAAAGCAAAAACGAGTGAAAAACTTCACCCCGGTGGGCGTCAATCAACCCCAAGCCGTGCCTGTACTCGCAACTTGGCCTGAATAAACTCGTGGTGAGGCACATACAGCAGATCGTTGAGCCGACGCAACAGATGTTCTTCGTATTTTTCCATTTCAGCATCTGCGTAGGCTACCTCCCACAGCATCTCTACCACTTGCACTTTTTGTGCTTTGGAAAAATTTTTATTAATCAAAGAGGTAAACTGATGGTAACAAGTGGCATCAGCGACCTCCAGTTCCGCCAGACGAATCAATTCTGCCGTTTTTTCCTCGCTGATATTAAAAGCCTTGCGGATTGCCCGTGCCACAGCAGCCTGTTCATCTGCCCCCACCTTGCCATCCGCGCGCGTCATTTCCACCAGCAAAGCCGCAGTAGCCAAATGTAAACGATCCTGGTCCACCGCCTCATCGCCCGCCGGTGGTGAAAGATGTTTTTCAAAGAATTGTTTGAAATGTTCAATCATGGCTTACTCTGTACCTGTGAATATTTTTTCGGAAGTTTCCAACGCAAATTACCGCAAACAGGAACACAATGCCAAACCGAATTGTCCAACCTCTCTGTCACTGCACAAGCTAAGAACGTGCATGGAATAATTCAGACAATTATGACGCTGGATTTTTGCTTCTGATTGAACGACATCAAGAGGCGCATAGTGAGTCTATGCAACGATTGAGATCGTTTGGTCAGACGTAAAAAGACAAGTCAGAATGTCCAAATTACTTCGTACACGTTCTAACCAGGAGCCACACATGTCTCGCCTTATTTTCTTCAGTATTTCCCTGTTTATCCTGGCGGCAAATACCCAGGCCAATAACCAACAGGAAATCGAACAGCTGCTTGCACAAAAAGACGCGCCCTTTGGCGTCGTATTTGAAATTGTCGAAGGCAATGACGACGCCTTGCAATGGGCCATTCCCGCCGTCAATAAATACATCAAACAACTGCGGGAGCGTTTTCCCGATATCGGCCTTGCTGTGGTTTCCCATGGTAGCGAACAGTTTGGCCTTATGAAAAACCAGCAAAAGGAAAACACCGCAGTACACACCGCCGTGCAATCTCTGGTAGCCAGTGATGTACCTGTGCATGTCTGCGGCACCCACGCCTCGTGGCGAGGTAAAACTGCTGATGATTTTCCGGATTATGTCGATGTTACTCCCGCCGGACCGACAGAAATTCGCAATTATGAAGCCATGGGCTACGTGCTTATCGAAATTAAACACTGATGTTACGCACCTGAATAATGAATCAGTGACTAACGGTTTTTACATGACGCCACATCGTATTCTGACGGAAACCTGCGCAATATTAGAAGCTCTCGGACAATCGTTCCAATGTATTGGGAGGCTATGTTGTCGTGGTACTGACAAATGATGAGTTATAAACGCAGAGGTCGCAGAGGCGCAAAGGACACAGAGAAAAACACTAAAAACTTTGCGTCCCAATGTCTTAAGTTAACAAACTGTAGGTTGGTGGTGAGCCTGCGAACCCCAACGCTGCTTACCGTCTCTTGCCTCGCTCCAACAAACCTCGTAACCTAGCTTGTCTTTTCTTGTAGTTTGATATTTAAAACTCGGTAACAAAAGCGATGACAATCTCAATGGCAGACAATATGGAATCCACAACTGAACAAGCTCGCTTCAATATGGTCGAGCAACAAATCCGTCCAGCAGAAGTGCTGGATCAGCGGGTGCTAGAGGTGATTGCCAATACGCCCCGCGAGGCCTTTGTCCCTGCCAACTACCGTGATCTGGCCTTTTCTGATATCAATGTTCCGCTGCCCAATGGGCAAGTGATGATGAAGCCCATTATGGAAGGCCGCCTGTTACAGGCGCTGAATATCCAACCCGAAGATGCAATTCTGGAAATCGGCACGGGCAGCGGCTATTTTACCGCGCTGCTCGCCAAACTGGGTAAACAGGTCCACAGTGTCGAAATCGATGCTGACATCATGGCCACTGCTCAAGAGCGTCTCTCGGCCCAGGGCATTGATAATGTGACCCTGTTACAGGGTGATGCAGCACAGGGCTGGGATCAAGGTGGTCCTTTTGACGTGATCGCCATTACCGGCTCGTTACCGGTTTTGCCCGAAAGTTTTCAGCAACAATTAGCCGTGGGTGGTCGTATGGCGGCCATTGTCGGTCAGTCACCGGTCATGCAGATGCTGCTCATTACCCGGGTCAGTGAAACACAGTGGACAACTGACGCTCTGTTTGAAACAGATTTTCCTGCGCTAATCAATGCTGAACAACCATCCGCTTTTGTTTTTTAGTCATTTTTCACGGATACACCTTCTGCCTGGACATTCCCGCCGGGCACCGAGCTGGTATTAAAAAGGAGTACAACATGCGACGTTTCTCTCCACGTCCTCCACGCCCCTCCCAACATGGCTTCCGGTATTGCAGTGCTTTGCTTGGCCTTGGCTTGGCATTCATGGCTTCCACCGCTCACAGCGAATCACTGATGGATGTTTATAATCTGGCGACCGGTAACGACCCGACCATCCAGCGCGCCACTGCAAACCATGCTGCCGCGCTGGAGGCATTACCGCAAAGCCGCGCCAATTTTTTGCCCAGCATCGATTTCACCGCCAGCAGGACCGAGAATAATCAGGATGTCACCAAAAGCGCATTTGGGCCTGCATCTCTTGGTACCAAAAATTTCAGCACCACCGACTATTCCCTTAATCTGAAACTACCCCTTTATCGGCGTAACAATTATGTCGCCCGCCGTCTGGCCAAGCACAACGTTACTCGCGCCGAGGCCGAATACGAAACAGCCGAACAAGACTTGCAACTGCGTGTCGCCGAGGCCTATTTCGACATCCTCGCCCGTCGCGATGACCTGGAATTCGCCCGGGCTGAAAAGCTGGCCATCAAACGCCAACTTGAGCAAACCCAGCAGCGTTTCGACGTGGGCCTGGTCGCCATCACCGACGTGCATGAATCCCAGGCCCGTTATGATCTTACGCTGGCTGAAGAAATTCTCGCCAGTAATCAGCTCGACAACCGCATTGAAGCACTGCGCGCCCTCACTGGCACTTATCATGACGAGTTGGATAAACTGAATGACGAGATCACTCTGGTACGCCCCGACCCGGAAGACATTGAACAATGGACCCGCACCGCCCTGGAACAAAACCCTGCCTTGCTGGCTACCCAGGCTGCGTTGGCTGAATCCCGGGAAAACGTAGCCCAACAGCGCAGCGGCCACTACCCTACTCTTGATCTCGATGCCAGCCGCTCCTACTCAGACCGGGGAGGTGTCTTTGCCAGCACCGCCGACACCAACGCTATTGGTCTGAGCTTCAACCTGCCTATTTACGCAGGCGGTCGCACTAGCTCGCAAACCCGTCAGGCACTGCATTTACTCGACGCCAGCCGACAAGCACTGGAGGAACAGCGCCGCAAAACCCAACTACAGGTGCGTAATGCCTATCTCGGTGTGCTTTCCGGTATCAGCCGTGTTCAGGCGCTCAAACAGGCACTGATTTCCAACCAAAGTGCGCTGCGTGCCGCCGAGGCCGGTTATGACGTAGGCACCCGCACCACGGTTGACGTATTGCTCGCCCGACGCAATCTATTCAGTGCCCAGCGCGATTATGCCCAGTCCCGCTACGATTACATCCTGAATACCCTGCGCCTGAAACAGGCTTCCGGCTCACTGACAGCTGACAGCCTGCAAGCAATCAGCAATTGGTTACATTAACCTTGCCTGTGTTAAGCACTGTGTCGATTTAAGCATTCGGAAAAGCGGGGACCACGGTTTCTCTCAATCACCACGACCTCGTGAATACCATCGAACATCGTAAGCCAAACGAGCATTTCCGGCCCACTGCCTTTCTGCATCCCCGCTACTGGCCCACCTGGTTGGGCCTGGGGGCATTATGGACACTGAGTCGTTTGCCATTTGGTCTGCAAATGCGGTTAGGCGCACAACTGGGCATACTGATGTATTATCTGGCCCGCCGTCGCCGCCACATCACCCGTTGTAATATCGCCCTCTGTTTTCCCGAGCTGGACGCTGACGCACAACAAATGCTGGTGCGTAAAACCTTCCACTCCGCAGGTATCAGCTTGATGGAGACCGGTCTTGCCTGGTGGGGCAAAGACAAAATGCTGGCCAGACGAGTAGAGATCGAAGGTCTGGAACATCTGCAACAGGCCACCGCCCAGGGCAAGGGAGTGCTGCTATTGGGAGCCCACTTTACCAGCCTGGAAATCAGTGGCCGCCTGCTGTCACAATTTCACCCCTGTGCTGCGATGTACCGCAAGCATGACAACCCCCTGTTCGAGGCCATCATCAAACACTCACGGGAAACGCATCTGGATCGAATTATTTCACGCAGAGATATGCGTGGCATGGTCCGGGCACTGCGCGAGGGTACCGTCGTGTGGTATGCCACAGATCAGGATTTCGGCTCTCGCAACAGTGTGTTCGCCCCTTTTTTTGGTATACAAACCGCATCGTTGGTGATGACCTCCAAACTTGCCAGGCTCTCCGGCGCACCCGTGGTCCCTTTTTTCTCTCAGCGCCTTGATGATGACAGCGGTTATAAACTGACACTGCTGCCTGCATTAACCGACTTCCCCAGCGGTGATGACATCGCCGATGCCGCTCGCATCAACGCTGTTATTGAGCAGCAGGTACGCAAAGTGCCAGACCAATACTTGTGGTTACATCGTCGCTTTAAAACCCGCCCTGAAGGTGAGCCTGGCCTGTATAGCTGGGCTGATAAAAAACGCACCCGTGAGCGTGACCGTGAGCGCCGCGAAGAAACACAGCCATGAGCGCAAATAAGAAATGAGCAAAGGACTGTTTCGTTATCGCCTGCTTCTACGCTTGCTCGCGCCACTCATTCTGATTTTTAACGCCTGGCAGGCCGCACGCAGCGGAGAGTGGCGTCTGTTCCGTCAACGACTCGGCACCGGCCTGCCACAACGCACCGACGCGCCGTTATGGCTGCATGCTGCCTCAGTGGGTGAACTTATCGCCGCCCAACCATTAATAGCAACCCTGCGGGAGCATTTCTCTCATATTCCTATAGTGGTCACTACTGTTACCTCCACTGGCGCAACACTCGCGCAACAACGCCTGCCAACAGACGTGCAACATATTTATTTACCCATGGACTGGCCCGGTGCAACACGACGTTTTTTATATGCTGTAAAACCCCGTGCCGCATTGATCATGGAAACTGAGCTGTGGCCTAATTTATTTGCAAACATCGCCCAACAAAACATTCCGTTAATTATCGTCAATGGCCGACTGTCCTCGCGCAGCCGTGATGCCGCAGCCTGGATAAAAAAACTCTATGCCGTCACCTTAAAAAAGGTCAGCGCCATCCTGGCCCGCTCGGTAGACGATGCCAATGCTTACATTCAGTTAGGCGCAACGGCGGACAAAGTACATTTACTCGGTAATATCAAATGGGCCAGTACCAACAACGCTACGGAAACACAAGCTATCGACCTTGACCGCCCTTATGTGCTCGCTGCCTCCACACATGACAATGAAGAACAGCAACTCGCGCATATCTGGAAAGAAATGGCGCAACAAACACAAGGCCGACTACTGGTTATCGCCCCTCGCCACCCTCAGCGTCGAGACGATATTCTCAAACAACTCCATAAACAATACTTAAATCAAAGCATTGCTGTCCGCAGTCGTGGCGATACCATTAATGCCAATACTCAAATTTATCTTGCTGACACATTGGGTGAGCTGGAAGGTTTTATGAAGGGTGCAGATTGTATATTTATGGGCGGCTCACTTGTCCCTCGTGGCGGTCACAATATTTTGGAACCCGCACGACTGGGCAAGCCCATCGTCTTCGGACCCAGCATGACGAATTTCACCGAAGAAACGCAACTGTTGTTACAGGCGGGCGGTGCAAAGCAGGTAACGGATGAACAAACATTGTGCGAGACATTAAGTGATTGGCTCGCACATCCACAAACCGCTTCTGTTTTTGGCAAAAAAGCAGAACAGATATTGTTGGAGCAAGACTCTGTGCTGGATAATTACCTACAAGCCATTTCCAGGCTTTGTAAGTTAAACCCTGTAAAATCAGAAAATGCTAACGAACAACATTTATAGCATTATTCTCTTCTCCCAATTAATTCATCGTCACTGCAAAATTTTGTGAGCGTGAATTTTTCACATATTTCCTCCTGAAAATAGTTTAAGTTCGAGCAAGCTTCAAAGCAGTAACCACACAAACAAACATTCAGGAAGTTCCTAAAAGGTTCCAAGCTTCCTGTGAAATAGCAACTCAGCTAAAACGTGATATCTGGATAATAAACGCTGTATAAACAGAAGGTCATGCCCATAACTTTTTAAAGTTAGTAATAAAACTGATAATTATCAGCTTCTTCCAGGCTCACAAAACAATTATTCCTTTAAATCAGGGAAATGGAGGATCGAACAATGAGTATTCGTATAGACGATGTAATTCTGGATGACGATGCGACCAAAGCTGCACTAAGCGGTACCAGTGGAAACCTGAGATTGGGTGGTAATGGTGTAGATGGTGATGTCCTGCTATTTCCATCAGAAGGAAATCTCAATGATAACAATTCCAGCACCTTTCATTTAGATGCTAATGGCGGCAATCTCTGGATGGGTGGCAATGGTAAAGATGGCGACCTGGTCATTTTTCCCGGCAATGCCAGCAGCAATAATGATACCGGTGACGCCACATTCCACTTTGATGGTGATGGTGGAAATCTCTGGATGGGCGGCAATGGTAAAGATGGTGATTTAGTCATTTTTCCCGCCAACGCCAGTAACAATCACGATACCGGCGACGCTACATTTCACTTCGATGGCGACGGTGGGAACCTCTGGATGGGTGGTAATGGTAAAGATGGTGACTTGGTCATCTTTCCCGCCAACGCCAACAACAATCACGATACCGGCGACGCTACATTTCACTTCGATGGCGACGGTGGGAACCTCTGGATGGGCGGTAATGGTAAAGATGGTGACTTGCTCATCTTTCCCGCCAACGCCAACAACAATCACGATACCGGCGACGCTACATTTCACTTCGATGGCGACGGTGGGAATCTCTGGATGGGTGGTAACGGCAAAGATGGTGACTTGGTCATCTTTCCCGCCAACGCCAGTAACAATCACGATACCGGCGACGCTACATTTCACTTCGATGGCGACGGTGGGAATCTCTGGATGGGTGGTAACGGCAAAGATGGTGACTTGGTCATCTTTCCCGCCAATGCCAACAACAATCACGATACCGGCGATGCCACATTTCACTTCGATGGCGACGGCGGGAACCTCTGGATGGGTGGTAACGGCACTGATGGAGATATTTTATTGTTTTCGAGTTCTGCTACAGATAACCACAATACCTCTGAAGCCTCAATTCATCTGGATGCCAACGCTGGCGACATTACATTGAGAAACGCGGATATTGCTGAAGAATTTACCATTGCCGAATCGGTGGATGCCCTCCCTGGCAGTGTCATGGTGTTGGACAAAAATGGCTTATTACAACCTAGCGAAGCTGCCTACGATAAACGTGTGGTCGGCATCATTTCAGGTGCTGGACATTATAAACCCGGGCTTGTGCTGGATAAGCAAGCTGGGGAAAGTAATCGCAGCCCCATTGCCATGATGGGAAAAGTTTACTGTCTGGTTACCGCTGAAAATATTTCAATCCAGATTGGTGATTTACTCACAACAGCAGATATTCCGGGGTACGCTATGAAAGCTGAAGATACTCAAAAAGCTTTCGGTGCGGTCATTGGTAAGGCATTGGCTCCTCTTGAGCATGGAACCGGACTTATCCCTGTGTTAGTCGCCTTACAATAATGCAAGCAGTAATAAAAACGCCAATATGAATATGTTAAAGGAGAATATACTGTGACCAGCGTAAGAGCAGTAGCGGAAAATTGTTTGGATTTGTCCGGTAACTTTTCCGTCCGCCGGGATGTGTACGGCTATGTCTGGGGGACGATGAACCGGGATCTCTCGCTTAAAAATCACATTGAACTGATTCAAGGTCCCAGCTGTAACCTCTGTCTTTTTTTGGTGGGCCACGAGCCGGACTTTTCGGGTGAATTTACACAGGCTGATACTCAACGCATGCAAGCCGCAATTGATGTGGCACGGGGCATCTATGCACAAGAAAATTTTGGTATTCGTAAACTCTACTGGCGTTACATTCCCAGTAGTGAAGCAGGTGGTTATACGGTCGTTGATGGCAGTGAGGCGACAGACCTGACAGAGGATTATTCCGGCCCGAATGATGGCCTGGACGTATTTTTTGTCACTAATGTTACTGATGCCAGCGGTTGGAGTAACGTCGATGGTCCCTGTGACAAAGATGCCAAAGGACGTACAGGTTCTGTTATGGAACTCAGCAATAGTGATCTTGTAACCGGCATCGTTCTTGGGCATGAGGTTGGGCATTATCTTGGTCTGTCTCACGCGGGCGATATCACCAATCTCATGGGAGACGATTCTGATGGCGATGGAATAGGCTCAATTAATGCCACCAGCCTGAACCTTACCAACAACCAGGGAAACACAATGAAAGGCCATTGCTCAGTTTCCAATTGTTAAAAGGAGAAAATCATGATTGCTTTATCACCCAAGTTAACCAGAGTTGTGTCTGACCAAGCATTGGATTGCATTAATGGAAACCTGAGTCTGGATAAAAAAGATGTCGATGCGCTGACAAAAATCCTTTCCAATAGAGGAAAGAGTAAATCACCCGTAAATCGTAAACGTGCTGTCAATGCCTTTATTCAGGTGGCAAAAGGCCGTGATTTTTCAGAAGTGCTCACAAAAATACTTTTAGACTCAACTGAATTAAACGCAACACGCATCGCCGCAGCTTCCGGCCTGGGAAAGTTCGCAGACGGAGAAAGTGAAAAATCACTTATTCAGGCGCTAGGAAAAACTAATGGCCACTTGCAGCGTGAAGTCATCAAGGCAATGGGACGCATCGGTACTGAAATAAGTATAAAAGCATTGGACTCCCTTTCTGAAAATAACGACCCAGGTTTTAAACACACGCTAACATTTGCCAGAATTTTTATTGGCTATCGCATCAAGGGTACCTCTATAGATTCAGAAAAAATCAAAGAGGCACTTGGTGCTCAATGGATAAAGCTGCAATCAAGCTCACTGAGCCAAAAAAAATTACGGGAAAATATTCAGTCTTTAAGAGATAACACCTTTGGCCTTAAGTTAAGTGACGATATTGGTTTCGAGATAATGTGTGGAAAAGCTAGCAATACATTATTTCTGAATAATACATTCAAGCCCGGCGCTCTCCTGAAAAACCTGAAAAGCCGTTCTCAGATAAGTGGCATAGTCGCTGTACGCAATCCAAAAGAGCCCATCAGCACTGTACGCAATATTGTTATTACCAATTTATCAAAATCCGGCATCGATATTATTGTTACAAGAACAACAGGTGAAGTTGTCTACGCTGGCGATGCCTGGCAAGAAGGGGAGATGTGGAAATTTATGCTTCGGGATATTGGCCTTACCAGCGCTCCAACCACGATTATCGGTACAATTTCCGATCAGGAAATTATGTTTGAGGTTAGCTCTGTCAACCAACGCCGGATTAAAACTGGCCAGAAAATTTGATGTCTGACTAAAACTTATCTCAAACAGATTAAAAGGTGTGGTGACTGATGATGCAAGACCAATTAGAACAGCGTCTCAAAGAATTGAGCATTGAATTTGAAAATGGAAAAAAAACGTTAGCTGAGCTGGATGCTAAACGGATAAATGTACAAAAGACGATGTTGAGAATCAGTGGTGCTATCCAGGTTCTCGAAGAAGAGATAAAAAAATTAACGCATGATAATGATTAGAGCCTGAATAATAAAAACCCAGGATCGCAATCGCTCTGTGATTCAGGCTTTTCTCAGACTTCCCAACTTGACATATCTCAATAACAAATGGCCGGGTCACCTTTCGATGACCCGGCCATATGTTTTGCTAACTCAAATTATTCTTCCAACAACGTACCATTCGGTGTTTCTGGCAGACGCGGCATGGTGATTTTTGGAAACTCACCATTGAGACCATCAAGGAAGGCCACGATGTCAGACACTTCGGCATTCGTCAGCTCTTTATTAAGCTGGCTCTTAGCCATTACGCGCACAGCCTCATCCAGAGTCGGTACTGAGCCATTGTGGAAATACGGTGCAGTCAGTGCCACGTTGCGCAGAGTGGGAACCCGCCACATGTGTTTGTCAGCAGCGGCTTGAGTCACTTCGTGACGACCCAGGTCAGCTTTCAAATCATATTGCTTGTCGTACTTACTGGGAAAGCTGGGAAACCTCTGGAAGAAACCTTGGCCCACTGGCAAATTGCCTGGACCGGAATAGTTAGGGCCGGTGTGGCAGGAAGTACAGCCCACTTTTTCCATCAGCGTCATGCCCCGTTTGGCTGCGGCAGATAACGCCGATTTGTCACCTTTCAAATGACGATCCACTGCGGAATTGGGCGTAATCAAAGTACGTTCAAAGGCAGCAATGGCGCGAGCAACATTGTCGTAAGAGAGAGAGTCCTCATCTCCAAATACAGCTTTAAACTGTGTGACATAACCAGGGATTTTTTTCAAACGTGCCACTACAGCTGCTTCACTGGGCATACCCATTTCCACACCGGCAAGAATGGGCCCCTTGGCCTGATCTTCCAGGCTGGCGGCACGGCCATCCCAGAACTGAGTAGAAAGAAAAGCGGCATTCCATACCGTGGGTGCCGAACGGCCACCTCGTTTGTCGAACACACCTACAGATACTGGGCGGTTATCGGTACCGTTGGCCATCACACTGTGACAGGAATTGCAGGACACGGTGCCGTTCACCGACAGGCGTTGATCAAAATATAATTGCTTGCCCAGCTCTACTTTCGCGGGCGTGGTAGGGTTATCAGCAGGGGCCGGGGCAACTTCGGGTAAAACTTCAAAAGCCGAAGCCGTTACAGATAAAACCGTCAGCGTGACGCCGAAAAAAATCGGTAACACGGATTTCAACAAAACGTTCACAACAATCTCCTCTTGTGTTTAATGACAGGGTTACGAAAAACTCGCCCCTGTTTTAGACTGAGTCCATATTTTACACGAGAAGTTTAGATTGTGTCTAACCGTATTTACACCAACACACCCGGACAAGAAAAAAACAGCCTGCTAAAAAGTGAGAGGGTAACCTCCCTGTCATTAGTCATGATGTACCCGATCAAGTTAGTGGGTCAATGAAAGCGCTGGAAGCTCAAACTCCGGGTTGCCTGGAAGTTTATTATCCTGCTTAATTTGCTGATACTGAGGTAGCCTCCCAGCCCAGCATGAGCTGTTGCCAGTCCGTATTTGTAAAATGAAAACCCTGGTGTGAGGCCTGCTGCAAAACCAACAGTTTGTCCAGCGAGCGCCGCAGGCGTGCCAGATTAGCCTGTTGCCAATCATTAGCAGACGGGCGGATTTCCCCCCTGTCGAAATCGATGAGCCACACCTTCTCTTCAGCGCCCAACAAAATATTGTGCGCATTAAGATCAGCATGATAAACACCCGCAGCGTGAAATCGCCGAATGCATTGGCCAATAGCTTTCCACTGCTTCCCAGGCAACGCGGAATCGCCTTTCAGAGCCTGGCTCAAAGAGCACGTATCACCCAGTCTTTGCATCACAAGATCAGCCCGGTAAAACAATCCGTGGGTAATCACCCGTGCTGCAACGGGTTGAGGCACAGGCAGCCCTTGTACTGACAGATTCGCTAACAAATGCCATTCACGCCAGGCCCGTGTTTGCGACAGAGTGCGGCGCAAATAACAATCACCTAACAACCGCGCCAGTCCGCCGCGCCGATAATGACGTAACACACAGGGTTTGCCATCCAGCTCAATGAAGTGTGTGGTGCCCCGTCCTTCGGCACTGCCATACACCAGCCCTGCTTGCTGCAAGGCAACCGGATCAAACATCATCGGTTTTATATCGCTCAATTGATCGGCATCGTACAGAACGTGCTGCGTCCCATCGTGCTTTTCGGTAGGATTCATGTAATTCACTCTAATAAAGAATAAGATGCCGCCGCCTACCCACACTTTGCCCTTCACCGATGCGCCCGATAATTTGTGTGTTCTACGTCTCTCTGCGGTGGGTGACATCTGCCACACTGTACCAGTAGTGCGCAGTATCCAGCGTCAGTGGCCGACAACCCGTATTACCTGGATTATCGGCAAACTCGAAGCCAGTCTGGTCGGCGACCTGCCCGACATCGAGTTTATCATCTTTGACAAAAGTCGCGGCTGGCGCGCTTATGCAGAATTGCGGCAAACGCTGCGACAACGGCCCAAAAATCAGCATTTCAATGCTCTGCTGCAAATGCAGATTTCCATTCGCTCCAGCATTGCCAGCCTGTTAATCCCCGCCGACATCAAATTGGGTTTCGACAAAGCTCGCGCCAAAGACTACCAATGGTTATTTACCAACGCACGTATTGCCGAAAAACCGCGCCAGCATGTGATGGACGGTCTGTTTGGTTTTGCCGAGGCGATGGGTGTCAGCGACCTCACCCCACACTGGGACATTCCCATTCCCGTTGAGGCACAGGATTTTGTGCGGGCCCAACTGCCTGACAACAACCCCGTGCTAGCCATCAGCCCCTGCTCCAGCAACCGCTCCCGCAACTGGCGCAACTGGAGCGCCGAAGGTTATGCGCAAGTTGCCGATTACGCCGTCGAAAAATACGGTATGACCGTGGTACTCACCGGCGGCCCCAGTTCGCTGGAAAAAAATTACGGCGAAAAAATCAGTGCGCTTGCCAGGCACAAGCCTGTCAACGTCATTGGTCAGACCAACCTGAAACAATTGCTCGCTATTATTCAACACGCCAGCGTACTCATTTCCCCTGACTCCGGCCCCGCGCACATGGCCACCACCGTTGGCACACCGGTCATCGGGCTATACGTCACTTCCAATCCGCAACGTACCGGGCCGTATTTGAGCCAACAATGGGTAGTGAATAAATACCCGGAGGCATTGCAAGAAGAAGAGGGGAAATCTGTTGATGAAGTATCGTGGGGAAAACGGGTGCGCAGCGCAGAGGCAATGAAGCGGATTTTGGTGGAGGATGTTATTGGGAAACTGGATCAGCTGCTCAGCGATTAAACAAACACCAGCCTATACAATTCGTAACCCACCCTGGCCTGCTATTGAGTTAGTACCATTATATGGTACCATATACTCGTGAGACGCAAACATCAAAAAACATTAGCGCTAATCTACAAACGCCCCACCAGCGGCTCTATTTCCTGGTCGGACGTTGAGGCTCTATTCAAAGCGTTGGGGGCTGATGTTTCAGAACGAGCAAGCTCACGAGTTGCGGTGGTATTGTTTGGAGAAGTGCGGGTCTTCCATCGACCACACCCTTCCCCAAATACAGACAAAGGTGCCATTTCAAACATTCGCAAGTGGCTGGAATTATATGAGGTGAAACCATGAGTATGATGGAAATTAACGGTTACAAGGCAAAAATTGAATATGATTCTGAGCTTGACCAGTTTCGAGGAGAAATTCTTGGCCTAAATGGAAGTGCTGATTTTTATGGAAAAACGCCAGCCGGTCTTAAGAAAGAATTCAAGAATTCATTAAAGGTGTTTCTTGAAGTTTGTGAAGAAAACGGTATCGAGCCAGTTAAGAATTATTCGGGAAAATTCAATCTCAGAATTCCTTCCAGACTGCACCGTGAAATAGCTGCACATGCTACAGCTGCTGACAAGAGTATTAACGAGTGGGTATCGGAAGTTCTTAGTCGCTCGGTAAATGAGTAACAGAAAGCGCTTCAATTCTTTTAACTCACTGATGTTGTGCAGGCCTCAAATATGAATTAAGCGCTAAAAACACCTGTTTTATAATCACCGGGTATTTAACGCAGAGGTCGCAGAGGCGCAAAGGACGCAGAGAAAGACACTAAAAACTTTGCGACCTCTGCGTTTATAACACACCACTTGTCAGTACCACTGACAACATAACTCCCAATACGCTGGAACGATTGTTCGAGAACTTCTGATATTGCGCAGACCTGTTGTTTATTTTTTTCCCAGCTCACAAATACGTTGAATCATGTCGGTGGAGGAGTAACCGGCCTTAAAACTCAGCACCTTCACTTCCCCGCCCTTGTCCACCACGCAATCATGGCCAGCAATTTGTTCCGGGCGATAGTCTCCGCCTTTCACCAACACGTTAGGCAACACATGACAGATCAAACGTTCCGGTGTGTCTTCAGAAAATGGCACCACCCAGTCCACGCACGACAATGCGGCCAGCATGTGCATGCGGTCTTCAAGTGTATTGATGGGACGGTCTTTACCTTTTAGTTTTTTCACGGAGTCGTCATCGTTGACGGCAACGATCAAGTGATCACCCAACGCAGCCGCTTCTTCCAAATAAGTGATATGACCGGGATGCAACAGGTCGAAACAACCGTTGGTCATCACCACGGTTTCGCTGCGGGCACGTACTTCAGCAACAAAATCCAACAGGTCGGCTTCATTGGTGACACCGCGTTGCACACTGCTTTGTTCATTAATAGTGACTTCCAGCTCCTGCACGGACACGGTTGCCGCACCCAGCTTGCCCACCACCACACCGGCAGCGGCGTTGGCCAGGGTGGCGGCATTGGCCATGCTTTCACCCGCAGCCAGCATAGCGGCGAATACGCCGATCACCGTATCACCCGCGCCGGTAACATCAAATACTTCCCGCGCACGGGTGGGCAAATGCAATGGAGCTTCGTCCTGCACCAGCAACGTCATGCCACGTTCACTGCGGGTAATCAAAATGGCTTCCAGCTCCAGTTTGCTGCGCAGGGTTTCACCTTTGGCCACCAGCTCGTCATCGTCCACACAGTGACCCACCACTGCTTCGAATTCACCGAGGTTGGGGGTGAGCAGAGTTGCGCTTTTGTATTTAGCAAAGTCGCTGCCTTTGGGGTCCACCAGCACCGGCAATCCGGCTTTGCGTGCGGCACGAATAATCTCATGTACCGCATTAAGGGAGCCTTTGTTGTAATCAGAGAGCACCAACACATCGATATCGTCGAAGCTGGCTGCCGTTTTTTCTGCCAACTCACCTGCGCCACTGGCTTGCGAGTGGTCTTCAAAATCCAGGCGAAGAAGCTGTTGATGACGACTCATCACTCTCAGCTTGGTAATAGTAGTGCAGTCATTGCGGCGTAATAATTGGCTGCGAATATCACTGCTTGTCAGCAATTTATCCAGCGTTTGTGCCGCTTCATCTTCACCGACAATACCGCCCAACGACACTTGCGCTCCCAGCGCCGCAATATTCAGAGCCACATTGGCCGCACCCCCCACACGCTCTTCGCAGCCTTCCACCTTTACCACCGGCACCGGAGCTTCGGGAGAGATACGCGAAGTGCCGCCACTCCAATAGCGGTCAAGCATGATGTCACCTACGACCAGGAGTTTTGCACGGGTGGTATCAGGAAGGTTTTTTGCGGTCATATCAGGTTCTTGTTTTCCAGGTCATCGCCGGGGCGTCTGTTTCTCAAGCAATCGGGTGGATGATAGCATAGGCTCAACAAAGCCCCTGCGCCTCTACCGTACCGATGTTAATAACCGACAAACACCATGACTACCCATATCCTTTTTGATGTTCACCACCTTTATTACCTGCCACAATTTTTGCCGGTATATCGGGTATTGCAGGCGCGTGGCGTGGCATGTGCGTTTGTGATTTATCGCAATGCCGAGCTACAAGCTGTGCTGGACAAAGTAGTTGCCGATGAAAACCTGCCAGTGCATTGGGTGAATAGCGTGGAAGATGCCCGGGACTATTATCAGGCCCGAATAGCCTCATGGCTGATTCTTGGCAACAGTTTTAAATACCTGGATGATCTGCCTGCCACCACCCGCACTGCACTGATTAATCATGGTGCCGGCATCAAGGGGGCCGGGCACGATGCCAGCATGTGTCGTGTGTCGGTGCGTTTTGCCGAGGGGCCGTACCAATTTCAGCAACTGCAAAAACATTATCCGCAAGGCACGTATGTGGATGTGGGATTTTCCAAACTTGATCCCATGTTCAATTCCGGCATTAAAAAACCCGAACTGGATCTTGCGGCCTGCGGCCTCGACCCGAGCAAATCCACCCTGCTTTATGCGCCTACTTTTTATCCCAGTTCCATTGAAGGCATGTCCGATAACTGGCCCGCAGAATTCGCGAACTACAATTTACTGGTAAAACCACATTTTTTCACCTACACCAAGAGTCGTTACAAAGCACAGCGACGCAAACTGGAAATCTGGCGCAGTGCCCATAACGTATTTATTGCCGATGTCAGCGATTACAATCTGCTGCCCTTCATGGCCAGCGCTGACCTGCTGATCAGTGATGCTTCCACGGCCCTGTTTGAGTTCGCCGCGCTGAACAAACCCGTGGTCTGGTGTGAATTTCTCAAATTACGCTGGAGCTATCGTGGACCATTCCGGTATCGCTATACCCGGCGCATGGATCAGGACATCCTGCGTTACGCCGATATTGCTGTGCATGCCCAACGTTACCGTGATCTGCTATCGCACGTACAATCCGAACTTGCCGATCCAAGCCAACACCAGCGACAACGCCAAAGCTATACCCGGGAGCTGATGGGTGTTACTGACGGGCAAGTATCACAACGTATTGTGGATTACCTGCTGGATGGCAAATGCCCTGATACCATTCGGTAATTACACCTTCTTTAGTTTGCACCCAGGCAACGAACTGGTGATAATGGCCCCCTTTTTTTGCCGCAGCTAAGCAATATCAGCTCATCACTCAGCAGCTGGTGAACACCTTGCCGGAGTAGTCAATGAACAAAATCAAAGTGGCCATCGTCGGCATCGGGAATTGTGCCAGCTCATTAGTGCAAGGGATAGAATATTACCGTGGCAAAACAGAGGGCGATGCCACCGGATTGATGTACTGGGACATTGGTGGCTATACACCCGCAGATATGGAAATTGTCGCCGCTTTCGACGTGGATACCCGTAAAGTGGGTAAAGACGTTGCCGAAGCCATTTTTGCACCACCCAACTGCACCACTGTTTTTTGTGAAAATATTCCCGCCACCGGTACCATCGTGCAAATGGGCTGCATATTGGATGGTGTCGCCGACCACATGGGTGAGCATCCCGAGGCCAACACTTTTGTACTCTCTGAGGCACCCGAGCCCAACCAGCAGGATATCATTGGTATCCTCAAACAGTCCGGTGCTGAAGTGCTGATGAGCTACCTGCCGGTAGGCTCCGAAGACGCTGCGCGCTTTTATGCCGAGTGCGCACTACAGGCCGGCGTCGCGCTGGTAAACAACATGCCTGTATTTATCGTCAGCGATCCCGTCTGGGCCAAACGTTTTGAAGAAAAAAACATCCCCATTATCGGTGACGACATCAAGGCACAGCTAGGTGCCACTATCACCCACCGCACCCTCACCGACCTGTTCGAGAAACGCGGCGTAACCATCGATCACATGTATCAGATCAATACCGGCGGCAATACCGATTTTTTAAACATGCTCAACCGCTCCCGGCTGGCATCCAAAAAGACTTCCAAGACCGAGGCCGTACACTCAGTGATGAGCGAGCGGCTGGACGATGACGACATCCACGTCGGCCCCAGCGATTACATTCCCTGGCTGAAAGACAACAAGGTATGCTTCCTGCGCATGGAAGGTCGGCTGTTCGGCGATGTGCCCATGAACATGGAAATCCGCCTGTCCGTGGAAGACTCACCCAACTCTGCCGGTGTTGCCATCGACGCCATTCGTTGCTGCAAACTGGCACTGGACCGTGGACAAGGTGGCATCTTACACTCACCTTCCGCCTATCTGATGAAACACCCGCCAGTGCAATACACCGATGACCAAGCCTACCAAATGGTCAAAGCCTTCGTCGCTGGCGAACGTGACACCTGAGCCCGCTGACACAAACCACCATATGACTCCTTGCACTGACACTTGCCTGATTATCGCCGCAGGCATGGGCACCCGCATGGCCCACCGCAGCGACTCCAAACCACTGCTGGAAGTGGAAGGTTATGCACTGATCGAGCGTGTGATCATGACCGCCAGTGACGCCGGACTGACCCGCTTTGTAGTGGTCACCGGCCATCATGGTGAACGTCTGCAAACTTTCCTGCGCGAAGTCGCCATTACCGTCGGTGTCAACATACAGTTTGTACAAAACGATGACTGGACCCGCGCCAATGGCCTGTCCGTGTACAGCGCACATCTGCAACTCAACAAACCGTTCTTTTTGCTTATGTCGGACCACCTTTTCGACCCGAAAATAGTCCGCGTCATGAACCAGAACACGCCCCCGGCAGGCGGCTTATTGCTAGGTGTGGATCGTAACCTGGACAACCCTCTCATCGACCTCGATGATGTCACCAAAGTCCATAGTGAGCACGGCCACATTCGTCACATTGGTAAGCAGCTCACCCAATACGATGCCTACGACACCGGTATTTTTCTCTGCACCCCCGGCCTGTTTGGCGCATTGAAAAGCAGCATGGAACAAGGCGACGACTCCCTCTCCGGTGGCGTATACCGACTGGCTGAAAAAAACCTAGCGCATGTGCATGACATCGAAGGTCGCTTCTGGCTGGACGTGGATGACGAAGTCGCATTCCACAAAGCCACTGCTGTTTTGCAGGCTGCCAACAACACCCCAGACAACGTTGTCGCCGAAACCGCCACCGCAACCTGATGACAAATTGTGACCTGACGAAAGAACTCCACCAAACATGGTTCCTGCCTATTACCTACTCAAACTTCCATACACCCTAGCCTGGCATATTAAACACCGGCTGGGGAAAACCGAAGATGTGGTGTTATATTGCGCCAATACTCTGGATTATCAAATCTTCTCACCCATCCAGAAATACCTGAAACCGCTACCCGTGGTGGCCAAAAACCGTAAAGTCCAACAGGAACTAGTCAGTATAGGTGTAACCGCCTCACGTCTTCCCAGCTTTCCTGAAGGAGTGATCATGTGTCGTCAGGCAGCCTACCGCTTTCCTGCAACAAGCATCAAAAAAATAGGCCTGCGTCATGGCGCATATCATTTCAAGCCCTTTGCCAACCCGGACAGTTACAACCTGCTGGATCGGTTTTTCATGACCAGCAGCACCGAAGTAAAACAAGCAGAGGATGCAGGCATTCACTGCGGTGTGGCCATTGGCTACCCCAAACTGGACCCAGCCTTTGATGGCAGCATTGACGCAAACACATTGGCTGTAACTCGTCATAACCTCAAGCTCGACGCCAACAAAAAAACCATTTTGTTTACCGCCACCTGGGACAAATCCGGGCTTTCCGCCATCAGCCAATGGGCCCACAAACTTACGCCATTGGCACAACGCTATAATGTGCTGGTTACCGTACACCCCTGGACCGCCGCTGAACACATCAACAACATTCGTAACACACCCGGCGTGCATTACCTGGGCAGCCACGACATTCTTCCTCACATCATGATTGCTGATGTCTGCATTGGTGATGCCAGCTCCATTCTGGCCGAATGCTGTGCATTGGACAAACCCATGATCACCTTCAAAATGCCGGAAGGGAAACGTACCGTGCCCCATGTACATAAAATGATCCGCAACTTCAGCCTGCAAATCGAGCATGTCAATGCACTCGATGAAGCCATCCAGCAATGCCTCGCCACCCCTGACGCCAAACAAAGCCAGCGCGCCGAAGCCAATCACATTATGTTTGATCAACTGGACGGCCTCGCTGGCAAACGTGCCGCCGAC